>OLPO01000009.1_pt1 | contig 227271 bp, 207 predicted proteins | sample 1672831 | NCBI WGS metagenome assembly OLPO01 (sample SAMEA3136728, study PRJEB25190) | human gut metagenome | reverse complement strand
AACATTGATTGTAAGCGTCTGCTTCATCAGATTTACCACTGAGGATTGCACTCCATCCAACTCTCCGACTTCTTTTTCAATTTTTGCGGAACAATTTGGACAGTCCAACCCTTTTAATAGAAATATGCGTTTCATGATAATCTCCTTATAATTTGTTTAATTGTTCAATTACTCAACTATAATATTAAAAAATATTATTTCTGCCAAAGATGCTCAAATCCCTTGTCAATAATCTCTTTCACATGATCATCTGCCAGCGAGTAGTAAACTATCTGTGCTTCTTTACGGAATTTTACCAGATTCGCTAGGCGTAATGCCTTTAACTGATGCGAAATTGCAGATTTTGTTACCCCCAGTAGCACTGCAAGATCACATACACACATCTCACTCTGTTCTAGAGCGTGTAAGATTTGTACTCTAGTTCCATCTCCAAATAGCTTAAACAAAGAAGCCAACTGGATATAATCATCTTTTGGCTGCATCTTGGATTTCACATCATTCACAATATCCTCATGAATTACATCGCAATTACAAATATAAGACGTTTTTGACATATATTCACCTCCAAATAATAATAGTTGAACAATTACTCAACTATTATTATACTTATTTTTAAATTTATGTCAATAAGCTGATGTTAGTTCCCCATAAATTTTACAATTAAAACCAGCTCTTTATTCTTTTCTTAATCTTTTTTTCCCAGTATACCGTTTTGGCTTTCTTGTCACACTTCCTGTAAATTCCGATTTGTTAAATTCATATATACATTATGCCATAAAAATACCGGCATTGTATATCAATATACAATGCCGGTATCTTTATAATATATAGTGGAGATGAGGGGAATTGAACCCCTGTCCGAAAATCCGTCGGTCAGGACTTCTCCCATTACAGTTTATCTTTTAACATTCCCTCGTTATAACGCCGACAAACAGGCTTTATACCTCAGTAGCTTCATAAAATCTTTCCTCTACTCAAAGCTTTGTAGAAAAAGTGCCTCACCGAGTCGACACCAAACACCTAGTAGGTGAGAAGACTAGGGTTGATGAGCAGCAACTTAGGCTGCTAACGCAAAATTATTTTTGTCGTTTATTTTTAAAAGTTTTGGGTTTTTAAAGAATTACCCATTTCTAATGGCTATCCCGACTTTCAAAATCCCCGTCGAAACCATTGCATCCCCATAAGTGTTGCTATATTATTATAATATATTACAGCCAAAAGTCAACTGAAAATTTATTACAAATATAGCAACATATTATCATTTATCTATTTTATTTACCAAAAAGTTTCTTCTTCTTAGGAGCATCTCCCTTAAATTCATGAAGAAGTTCTTTCTGTTTTTCTGTTAAGCTCTTTGGAACTGTAACCTTAATAGTTACATATTCGTTACCTCTAACATTGGCATTTCTTACATTATAAGAGCCCTTTCCTCTCAAGGTAACCATATCGTTTGGCTGAGTACCTGCCTTAACAGTATATTTTTCATCGCCGTCAATAGTTGGAATTACAATTTCTGCACCCAAAGCAGCATCAATCATACTGATTTCAACAGTTACATAAATATCATCGCCATCACGAGTAAATATATTACTTGGCATTACGCTAATAAGTCCGTATAAGTCGCCATTTCCGCCACCATTTTTACCCGGACCGCCAAAGCCTCTCTTTCTAAGGCTCTGACCATGTGCAATACCCTTTGGAATATCAAATGTAATTTCCTTATTCTGTCTAGTGTAACCATTACCCTTACACTTAGGACACTTTTCTTTTATAATTGTGCCTTCGCCATGACAATGTGAACAAGTTCTCTGTGTCTGCATTCTACCAAAAGGAGTTTGCTGTACAACAGTTTCCATACCACTACCATGACAGTAAGAACAAGTTTCAGGAGAAGTACCAGCCTTTGCACCTGTACCATGACAATCTGAACAAGTTTCATAAACAGGTACAGTAACTGACTTCTGACAGCCCTTCATAGATTCTTCAAATGTAATAGTAATATTTACTCTTGAATCTGCACCCTGCTGTGGAGCATTGTTTCTGCGTCTTCTTGATGAGCCACCACCGAAAATATCGCTAAAGCCACCACCAAATATATCTCCGAAAATGTCGCCCATATCAGAGAAATTACCTGTGAAGCCACCGCCGGTAAATCCGCCGCCGCCCATACCGCCATTTTCAAAGGCACTGTGGCCGTATTGGTCATAAGCGGCACGCTTTTGGTCATCACTAAGAACTTCATAAGCCTCATTGACTTCCTTAAACTTTTCTTCAGCCTCTTTATCCCCAGGGTTTGCGTCTGGATGATATTTTTTGGCCATTTTTCTATAAGCCTTTTTTATTGTACTAGCATCTGCACCCTTTTGTATTCCAAGGACTTCATAATAATCTCTTTTAGATGCCATTATTACACCAACTTTCCCTTTTTATTAACCAAGCATTATCCTATGAAAATGCGACCTGACAGATAAGCTGTCGGATTTATCACTTTTGTTATATTACAGCAAAGGGAGCCAATGCTGCCACCGGCTCCTTTGCTATTATTATATTGCAAGGATTAAAAACTATCCTTTAATTAGTTATCAATTACATCATCTGCACCAGGATTTGCTCCACCCTGAGCACCTGCCTGCTGCTGAGCCTGCTGTGCCTGCTGATACATCTGAGTTGAGAATTCCTGAACAGTCTTGTTTAAATCTTCACAAGCGTTCTTTAATGTTGTAACATCAGTTTCGCTCATTGTTTCAGCCTGTAAACCTTCGTTTACCTTTTCAAGATTTTCTACCTGAGCATTAATCTTAGCCTTGTCAGCTTCGTTAATCTTATCGCCTAATTCGTCAATAAGCTTCTTAGTCTGGAAGATAAGGCTATCTGCTTCATTCTTAACATCTACAGCTTCCTTACGCTTCTTATCCTGTTCAGCATACTGTTCAGCTTCCTTAACAGCCTTATCAATTTCTTCATCACTTAAATTAGTGCTTGAAGTAATCTTGATATTCTGTTCCTTACCAGTACCTAAGTCCTTAGCAGTTACAGTTGTAATACCGTTTGCATCAATATCAAATGTAACTTCAATCTGAGGGATACCTCTTGGAGCTGGAGCAATACCATCAAGACGGAAACGACCTAAGCTCTTGTTATCTCTTGCAAGAGGTCTTTCACCCTGAACTACATTAATATCAACAGCTGTCTGGTTATCTTCATAAGTAGAGAATACCTGCTTCTTGTTTGTTGGAATAGTAGTGTTTCTAGGAATTAATGGAGTAGCTACACCACCAGCAGTTTCAATACCTAATGTTAAAGGTGTTACATCAAGAAGAAGAATATCGCCAGCACCTTCATCACCAGCTAACTTACCACCCTGAATAGATGCACCGATTGCAACACATTCATCTGGGTTGATACCCTTAAATGGTTCTTTACCCATAATCTTCTGTACTTCGTCCTGAACAGCTGGAATTCTTGTAGAACCACCAACAAGGAGAACCTTATCAATCTCACTTGCGTCAAGGTCTGCGTCCTTTAAAGCATTCTGAACTGGTACAATAGTTGCGTCAACCAAGTCGTGAGTTAATTCATCAAACTTAGCTCTTGTAAGTGTAACATCAAGGTGCTTTGGACCTGTAGCATCAGCTGTGATGTAAGGAAGGTTGATGTTAGTTGTAGTAGAAGAAGATAATTCCTTCTTAGCCTTTTCAGCTGCTTCCTTAATTCTCTGCATAGCCATCTTATCAGCACTTAAATCAATACCGTTAGCAGTCTTAAATTCTGCTACAAGGTAATCCATAACTCTCTGGTCGAAATCATCGCCACCTAAGTGGTTGTTACCGCTTGTTGCAAGAACTTCGATTACGCCATCACCGATATCAATGATAGATACATCAAATGTACCACCACCTAAGTCATAAACCATAATCTTCTGTTCTTTTTCGTTATCAAGACCATAAGCAAGGGCAGCAGCTGTAGGTTCGTTGATAATTCTCTTTACATCAAGACCTGCAATCTTACCTGCATCCTTTGTAGCCTGTCTCTGAGCATCACTAAAGTAAGCTGGAACTGTGATAACAGCTTCCTTAACTTCTTCGCCAATATAGCTTTCAGCATCTTTCTTTAACTTCTGAAGAATCATAGCTGAAATTTCCTGTGGAGAGAAACCCTTACCATCATAGTTGAACTTGTAATTTTCGCCCATATGACGCTTAATAGAAATTACTGTACCATCAACATTTGTAACTGCCTGTCTTTTAGCAGTTTCACCAACTAATCTTTCGCCACTCTTTGTAAATGCTACAACTGAAGGAGTTGTTCTAGCACCTTCTGAATTAGCAATAACAGTAGGCTGGCCACCTTCCATTACAGCTACACAAGAGTTTGTAGTACCTAAGTCAATACCAATAATCTTACTCATAAACCATATCTCCTTTTTTAAATTCTTTCAAAATATACGACTTTTTTATATGTCAACTGGGTTAGTTTGCCACTTTAACCATACTTGGTCTGATGACCTTGTCCCCAAGTGTATAACCTTTTTGGAAAACTTCAACAACAACATTTTCGTCACAACTTTCGTCATCAACATGCATTACTGCTGAATGAACATTAGGGTCAAAAGGTTCGCCCTTTGAAGGAATTTCCTTAACACCTAAGTTTTCTAATATTTCCATAAACTGCTTTAATATCATTTCAACACCCTTGTACATTGGGTCTTCCTTATCATCAGCAGCTTCAACAGCTCTTTCAAAGTTATCAATAACTGGAAGTAACTTTTCAACAGTATCTCTGACACCGTTTGAATACATTGCTGTCTTTTCTGAATTACTACGCTTTCTGAAGTTTTCAAATTCAGCAAGCTGACGGATATACTTATCTAAGTTGTCCTTTGCCTGCTTCTGAGCTTCTTCAAGCTTTTCTTCCATTGTAGGCTCTTTGTTTTCTTCAACAGTTTCAACAGTTTCTTCAGTAGTGTTTTCTTCTTTCACTTCTGTGTTTTCAACTGTTTCCTCTGTCTGCTCCTGCATCTTTTCCTTATCCATCATAACCTCCGTCATCTTCCTCCAACAAACCATTACTCATAAAATTGTCAAGTGTTTTAACTATTTCATTAAGTACAGATACTGTCTGACTATAATTCATTCTTGTTGGACCAACAATACCAATCCTGCCTATTGAGTTGTTACCGAATTTATAATTAGCTCTTATAACACTACAATCCTTTAATTCTTCAATAGAGTTTTCATTACCTATAAGAATTTGTACCTTGTCAGCCGGATTATCTTCATTACCCAAAAGAGAAACAAGCATTTCCTTTTCTTCAAAGGTCTGGAAGATGTTCTTTATTTTATCTAAGTCATTAAATTCAGGGAAACCTAACATATTTCTTACACCACTTGTATATAAGTGAACATCTCTGTTATGTCTTAAATCTGAAATAACAACTTTTAAAACCTTAGCTATTGTTTCCTGATATTCAGGAAATACATCAAATACAGCAGCAGCAAATTCTCTATTTATTTCCTCTAAAGAAACATTACTTATTAAAGAATTAATAGATTTAGAAATCTGAGCCAATGTATTTGTATCTGGCATAGTCTTTATTTTTATAACACTATTTTTAACTGTGTTATCACTTGTTACAATAACGGCAACTATTGACCTTTCATCTACCGGCACAAGCTGTATATGCTTTACCTTTACCTGATTGTCAACAGGTTCCGAAACAACAGCTGTATAATTTGTAAGCATTGAAATAGCCTTTGCTGTCTGTTGCATAAGATATTCAATCTTAGTAACATTGTAATTAATAGCTTTTGCTAAATACTCAGCCTGACTTCCACTAAGTCCTGAAGAACTCTGCATCATATTATCTACATACAGTCTGTAACCTTTATCAGAAGGTATACGCCCTGCAGAAGTATGAGGCTGTTCAATAAGACCCATTTCTTCCAAGTCACTCATTTCATTCCTGACAGTGGCTGGGGAAATACCCAAATCATACTTTTTTGCTATCGTTCGTGAGCCAATTGGCTCTGCTGTTTCGATGTAATCAGTAATAATTGCTTCCAATATTTTAAGCTTTCTATCACTTAGAGCCATTTTACTCACCACATTTCTTTTTTGTTAGCACTCTATTAGTGTGAGTGCTAACCTTTGATAATAAGATACCACAATCGTTAAATATTGTCAATAGATTTTAGCAATATTTTTTAACAATTTTTATATAAATTCCCCATCAAAACTTGTTGATTTTTGAAAGTTCCTTTTTATAGATTAATACAGTTAAAACTCCTTATATTTACTGGTATTTTTTATGCTTAAAAAGCCTCCTAACAAATACCTACCTTAAATTTGACTTGTTAAATAAGCCATCTAATTTATCTTTCCGGTTCAATATAAAAAGTTCTCGGATTATTATTTCCGAGAACTTAATTTTTTATTTGTCCCATAGTATAAATGCACCTATTGCTATGACAATTATTGCAAAGAAAAATATATTTCCGCTTATAATTTTTCCTATTAGCAACCCTGCTCCAAAAGCAATAAGTCCTATGGCCAACATTTGATTTTTAAAAGATTTATTGCATCGCATATAAAACACCCCGTTTTATTCTATGCAAATGTAATCTTCTATTTGATATAACTTATCAATCCTGTGATAAAAAAACTATTAAAATGCCTTTTTTAACACTTATTGAAATATTATCTTCTGTTGCTACATTACTTATACCCAATGTTGAACCTATTGTCATAGTAGCGTCATTAAGGGCATATTCCAAATTTACAGTAGTTACACCCTCTGCAGTTGTAGTTAAAGGTATTAAAGATACTGTTTGTCCCCTATGGGTGTTAATCTCAATAGACTTATCCACAAGAGTTACGGTGTTATCCTCATTTATTAAAAAAGTTTTCACACCTTTTTCTAAAGATTTGCACATCAAATGCACATTTCCCATTGAATGGTCAAGTCGACTGCCTATGCCACCAAAAATATATATTTCATCAGCACCGTATTTTAAAGCCAAATCCATACCTATTTCCATATCGGTCATATCTTTGTGAGTTGGAAACTTTATTTCTTCAACTCCCATATTTTTAAAATACATATAATTTTCATTAGTAGCAGAATCAAAATCTCCAACCATAATATCTGGTACAATATTATCTTTTCTACAATGGTCAATACCACCGTCACAGGCAATTAATTTGCAGTCCTTTGCATATTCCTTAAATTTACTTTTTTCTGAAAATTGTCCACTTCCAACAAGAACATATTTCATAAATATCAATCCTCGTATCTATCCATAATTTCCTTAAATTTCTTAATTTCACTAGGAATATCTTCTTTGCCATAAATAGCAGAACCAGCAACAATAATATTTGCACCAGCCTCAAGTGGTCTATGAAGATTGTCAGCATTAACGCCACCGTCAATTTCAATATCAAAATTCATATTGTGTTCTTTTTTGTAATCAGCTAAACCCTTTACATTTTCAAGGGTGCTTTCAATAAATTTCTGACCACCAAAACCTGGTTCAACACTCATTACTAAAACCATATCTACATATGGAAGTAAGTCAATAATTTCTTTCCAATCAGTTTTAGGCTTAATAGTAATAGCTGGAGATTTTCCAAGCTGTCTGATTTTAATAAGTGTATCCTTACACTTGCGACAAGCCTCGTAGTGAATGTTGATAATATCAGCACCAGCATTTGCAAAAGCTTCAATATATCTTTCTGGGTCAATAATCATAAGGTGTACATCAAGAACTAAATCAGTTATTTTTCTAAGACTCTTTACAACTGGTACACCTATTGAAATATTAGGTACGAACACACCGTCCATAACATCAACATGTAAATAAGGTACATTGTTTTTTTCCATAACTTCTACAGCCTCTGCAAGGTGTGTAAAATCTGCTGAAAGTAAAGATGGTGAAAGTTTATTCATTTTTTATTATCTCCTTTGTTTAAGTTCTTCGTATAATGACACAAAGCTGTCATATCGTTCTTTGTTTATATCTTTGCCTACTTGTTCCTTTACGGCACAATCAGGCTCTTGTAAATGTCTACAATCGTTAAAACGGCATTTATTTAGGTACGGTTTAAATTCTCTAAAATAATTTTCCAATTCTTCTGACTGAAGAAAGTCCAAACTAAGAGAAGTAAACCCTGGAGAGTCCACAATATATGTTTCCTCATCAGCTCTCAAAAGTTCTACCTGTCTTGTAGTGTGCTTTCCTCTTTCAATTTTACGGCTTATTTCTCCTGTCTGTCTGTTACTTTCTGGTATCAACCTATTTATAAGACTAGACTTACCTACACCAGAAGGACCTGCGAAAACGGATTCACAACCATGTATTTCTTCTTTCAACTGGTCTATACCAATATTTTCTTCAGCAGAAGTAAATACAACTTTGTAATAAGGCTCATAAATATTTGCAAAAGCATCTTTTTCTTCCTGTGAAACCAAATCACTTTTGTTTATACATATGATTACCTTTGGTATATTTTGAGTTTCTGCAAGAATAAGAAATCTGTCTAATAAATCCCTGTTAATATCTGGAGAAGTTGCTGCGAATGTAATAATAGCACAATCTATATTTGCCACTCTAGGTCTAAGAAGAATATTTTTTCTCTTTTCTATAGTGTCTAAAGCACCCTCACACTCATTTTCATCAAGAATAGTAAACTGAACATAATCTCCTACTGTAGGAGTTATTTTTGCCTTTCTGAATTTACCTCTTGCACTACATTTATAAATTTTTCCTTTTGCACTAACATAATAATTTCCGCCAACGCCTTTTATTATTCTACCTATATTCATATATACCTCTATTTTAAACGACTTTTAACTTTAATTTTATCACAAATAAAAGCAAGTGTAAAGACAACAAAAGAGATGCCGTTAAATTACAGCATCTCTTTTTTAAATTAATGATTTTCAGTTGAAATAACCTGATTATTTAAATAAACCTTATAAGTTGTATCAGAATTAATTTTATCATTTACACTAAATGGGAAGTCAGACACCTTATACTTGTCATTAAGTATAGTTCTTGTAGACCCATTTTTAGATTCTGCTACAACCTTTACAGAATAAACATCGCTACCATCAGTATTGTAACTGTTATTGTTAAAGTCCGGAGAAACTGAAACACTTACGCTTCTTGTTGTTGCCGCTGAACTTTGTACAGGCTTAACAGTTTCATTATTTTCTCTGACAGCCTGACCATGCTGTGGAGCAGTTGTCTTTTCTTCCTTTGGTTCACTACTTGGAAGTGAAATAACAGGAGTTAATGTTGTAACTTCGTCTTGTGCTTCAGAAACAGCCTTATTAGGGCCTTGACTTACAGTAAGTGTAAGAACAGTATCCTTTGTTGTAAGAGAATTAGCATCAATACCCTGGTCCATAACCTGACCTTCTGGAACTGTATCGCTGTAACCGTCAATAAACTTACCAGTTAAACCTATTTCCTTTAAAAGTTCTTCTGCTTCTTCCTTAGTTTTTCCAGAAAAATCTGGAACTTTGACTTCTTCATCAACGCCGCCACTGCTGACCTTAATTTTAATTTCTGACTTAGGTGCTACCTTTTCGCCTTCTTTTACATCCTGGTCAACTACAGTACCTGCAAGTTCATCACTTGTAACATACTCAACATTAAGAACTAAATCATTAGACTCAGCAATTTCTTCTGCTTTAGATTTAATATAACCAACGAAGTTAGGAACAGTTACTGAATTGCTACCACTACTTATATAGAGTGTAACCATTTCATCTTCTTTTATTCTTTCGCCCTTTTTAACACTTTGCTCAGCAACTACACCCTCATCAACATTTTCCTTATAAATTTCCTTTGTTTCAATAGTAATGTGCTTTCTAACAGCCAAAGCCTCTGCCTTTTCACTTGTCATACCGACAAAGTTTGGTACTTTTACAGTTCCTGCATAAAGGGTACTGTTTATCATTTTACTTCCCATTGTAATACCAAGAATAAGTACAATACCTGTTATAATTGCAGCAATTATAACTTTCTTTTCCTTTTTCTTATAATCGGCATCTTCTTGTGAAAGCTCCTGCTTTTTATTTTTGTTGGTATTATTATTTTTGTTGTTCTTACTGTTTTTACTCTTTTTATTGTTATTTTTATTATTTTCAGAATATTTTTGGCTATTTCTTATTGTATCTACATCATCTTTTGTCATAATAACTGTTTCGTCATTATAAACATCTTCTTTGTCCTTTTTAGACATATGAAGTTCTGCCAAAACATATTTTAAATCCTTTACAAGTTCAGCAATAGTCTGGTATCTGTTTTTAGGCTCTTTACAAGTAGCTTTTTTAATAACCGACACAAGATTATCTGATACATTAGGATTAATAGCCTTAATATCTGGTATTGGTTCTTTCAAATGTTTCATAGCAAGGGCTACTGCTGTTTCTCCTGTAAAAGGAAGTTGACCAGTAACCATTTCAAAAAGTACAATACCAAGAGAGTAAATATCACTTCTAGTGTCTACATTTTCGCCCTTTGCCTGTTCAGGAGAAAAATAATGAACAGAACCCATAAAATCAATAGGGCTTGTCTTTGAAGTTGTAGCCTTTGCAATACCAAAGTCTGTTACTTTTATTGTACCAATATTTCCACTCTTTGTAATAAGTATGTTTTCAGGCTTAATATCTCTGTGAACAATACCATTTTTATGGGCATGTTCCAAAGCTGCACCTATCTGAAGCCCAATTCCAACAGCCTCCTCATCAGTAAAAGGAGCTTTTGAAGATATAAGTTCCTTCAGCGTGAAACCGTCTATATATTCCATAACAATATAGTGAATGTTGCCGTCATTTCCTACATCATATACATTGACAATATTGTTGTTGGATAAACGAGCTGCTGCTCTTGCCTCTGTGCTAAATCTCTTTATAAATTCTTCATCATTTATATAATCTTCCTTTAAAACCTTAAAGGTAACTTCTCTGTCAAGTTTTTCGTCTATAGCTCTATAAACTATAGCCATACCACCGACACCAATTTGCTCTTGTATTCTATATCTATTATTTATTAGCATATTCTTTTCAAGCACCACAACAAATCACCTCCTATAAACCTATGATAATAACTGATATGTTATCAGCTCCACCGTTATCATTAGCCTCTGCTATTAAAGCATCAACCTTTTCTTCGTCACTAATATTCATATCTAAAATCTGCTTAATGCCACTTTTTGCAACCATATTAGAAAGTCCGTCACTACACATAAGTATACTATCGCCCTCTTTTATAGGAGTAATAATACCGTCAATATTAACAGAACAATCTGTTCCTACTGCTCTTGTAATAACATTTCTTCTGAAATCTGTTTCAGCTTCTTCTTCTGTCATTCTTCCAGCTCTTACCATTTCAGCTACTAATGAATGGTCATTTGTAATCTGATTAAGTTCGCCATCTCTATAAAGATATAACCTAGAATCTCCTACATGAGCAATATATGCAGAGTTATTATCTATACAGCAAGCAATAAATGTAGAACCCATATTTGAATATTCTTCATGTTCTTTACTTAATTTATGAACCAAGCCATTGGCATAGCTTACAGCACTAATCATAACATCAAGAACTTCTTCGCTTTCATTTTCAGGCTTTTTAACAAATTCTATAAACCCCTCTATTGCTGAGGCACTAGCAACATTTCCAGCTTTATGTCCTCCCATACCGTCAGCAACAACAAAAACATTTGGCAAGACACCTATAGCTTCATTAGAAACCAGAATTGAATCTTCATTTCTAGGTCTTAACATACCAACATTGCTTTTTCCTACGCCTACCATAACTACACCTCTTTGTTTTTGTATCTTTTTCTCAACTGCCCACAAGCGGCATTGATACTACTACCCAGTTTACGCCTTATTGTAGTTTCAATTCCACCACTTTGCAACACTTCAGCAAACTCTTTAATAGTTTTTTCAGAACTTCTTAAATAATCGTTTTCTTTTACATCATTTACTGGTATAAGATTTACATGACACATTATACCCTTTAATCTGCTTGCAAGCTCTGCTGCATTATCTGTAGAATCATTTACACCATTTATAAGGGCATATTCAAAAGTAACACGCCTTTTAGTCTTGTTAGCGTAATCCTTAGCCGCCTTTATAACCTTATCAATAGAATAACTTCTGGCAACAGGCATTGTTCTCTGCCTTATTTCATCATTAGGTGCGTGAAGTGAAATAGCTAATGTAATTTGCAAATGCTTTTCAGCTAAATCATAAATCTTATCAACAAGTCCACAAGTTGATACTGTAATATGTCTGTGGCTTAATTCTGCACCATTTTTGTCATTTATAATTGCAAGAAAATCCATTACATTATCAAAATTATCAAGAGGTTCGCCACTACCCATTAATACAACATTTGAAACTCTTTCTCCTGTGTCCCTCTGTATCTCGTAAATCTGCTCCGCCATTTCCCCAGCTAAGAGATTTCTTTCCAACCCGTCTACAGTAGAGGCACAAAAAGTACAACCCATTCTACAACCTACCTGAGTTGAAATACATACAGCATTACCATAGGAATATCTCATCAATACAGACTCTATAACCATAGAATTTCCTACATCAAAAAGATATTTTACTGTATTGTCTTCGTGGGCAACAAGTTTTTCAACTATTTCAATATTCCTAAGCTCAAAATTTTCTTTTAATTTCTCTCTAAGGGCTTTTGAAATATTTGTCATACTGTCTATATCCCTTACCTGTCTTGAATGTAGCCAGCTAAAAATCTGTTTTGCTCTAAAAGACTTTTCGCCCATATTCTCTAATTCAATTTGTAATTGTTCTAAAGTCAATGACCTTAAATCTTTCTTATCCATTTTATTTTCTCCTAAATTTTGAAATAAAGAAACCATCTGTGCCATAATCACTAGGCAAAATTTCTATATAACCTTTTTTCGCTGTTTCATATTTAACTTTTTCCGGTAAAAGCTCTGAAAAATCCACAGGTTCAAAATCAAAGTTATCCACAAACCAACGCACATTTTCAATATTTTCCTTTTCTGAAACTGTACAAGTTGAATAAACCAATATGCCGTCTTTTTTCACTTTCTTTGATGCTACAGCTAATATTTTTTTCTGTAAAGAGGCAAGTTCTTCTACATCAGCCATAGTTTTATTGTTTTTAATATCAGGCTTTTTTCTTACAAGACCAAGACCTGAACAAGGTGCATCAACGAGAACAAAATCTGCCTCTATATCTTCCTTATCCTCTGAGGCATCTCTTACCTGAACTTCTACATTAGTAAGTCCTAATCTGTCAGCACCCTCTTTTATAAGCTCTGCCTTATGTTCATAAATATCTCTTGATATAACCTTGCCAGTATTTTTCATAATTTCAGCAGTTGCAAAAGTTTTTCCACCTGGAGCAGAACAAACATCAATAACTACAGAATTTTCATCAGGATTTAATATCCTTGTAGCAAGCATAGAACTTTCGTCCATAATGTGAAAAAGTCCTTTTTTATAACTTTCCAATTCGCCAATATTACTTGTCTTTCTGACATAAAGACTGTTTGGCAAAAGTGTATCCATATCAATTTCAACACCTTCATCTTTCAAAGTATTGGCGAGTTCTTCCTTTGTATTTTTTAAAGTATTTACACAAAGACTAATTGACGGTGCTTTATTGTTGGCAATACATATTTTATTAACTGTTTCAAAATCATAAGATTTAAGCCAGTATTCAATTATCCATTCAGGACATGAATAATTAACACTAAGATATTTTACTGGTTCTTTTTCCTTATTTGGATATGAAATGTTATCAATATTTCTTGCAACATTTCTCAATATACCATTTACAAAACCACTTAACGATGCAAATTTATGTTTTTTAGCTAATTTAACAGCCTCATTACAAACAGCACTTTGAGGAATTTTATCCATAAAAATAAGCTGATATATACCCATTCTCATATTAGTGCGTATAAAAGGCTTCATTTTCTTTACAGGTGTTTTAGAAAACTGGTTTATAATATAATCAATACGAATTAAATTTCTTAAAGTCCCATTTACAATTTCTGTAACAAAAGCCTTTTGTATATTTGTCATTTCCGGATGAGCATTAAGAGCTTTTCTTAAAGCTATATTGTTGTAGCCACCGTCTTTAAAAATGTCCATTAAAATATAGAGAGCAATTTCTCTTTCGTTCATAATTTTCTCCTAAAAATCAAAACTATCTAGCTTCCACTAGATTTACAAATACTATAATTTACTTGTGTTGTAAAAAAATCCCTTTAAACTCCCACACAAATAACTTCTTGAAAATCAAAACATTCTAATATATAATATAACACATATAAAGACTTAAAAAAAGTGTTTTTTCAAATATTAGGAGGTATTTTTTATGTTTCGTTCCCTCTTTTGGTACACAAGAGCTGCTGTATCTCTTTTTTCTTCCAGAAAACCTTTGAAAAAGGCAGAACAGTTTCTTTTAACAGATAATAGAACAGAAGGCGACCTATTTTCTACAAAATATGTTAAGGAATGGGCAAAAGAGAGAGTTGCAGACTCTGGTTCTACAATAAATATTAAAGGTCTTGAAAACATTCCTGACCAAAATGGTATACTCTTTATGAGTAATCATCAGAGTAATTTTGATATTCTCTTGCTTTTGGCTGAACTTCCTGTTCAGCACGGTTTTGTAGCAAAAGTAGAGCTTGACCATATTCCTTTCTTTTCAAGATGGATGAGATGTATACATTGTCTTTTTATGGATAGAAATGATATGAAACAGTCTGCTCAAACAATAATAGACGGTATCAAACAGCTTAAAGCCGGTATTAATATGGTAATTTTCCCAGAAGGTACAAGAAGTAAAGGTGCTCCTGTAGGCGAATTTAAAGCCGGTAGTTTTAAACTTGCAACAAAGTCAAAAGCCCCTATTGTGCCAGTTACTATTGACGGTACTTATAAGGTAATGGAGGGAAATAAAAACAAAATTAAACCTGCTGAAATTAACCTTATTATTCATGAACCAATATATACAGATAAGTTGACAAAAGAAGAAATTGCAGAACTTCCTGAAAAGGTCAGAAGCATTATTGTAGCTGATTTACCGGAAGATATGCGAGGATAAAAAAATGTGGCATTAACTTTAAAGTTTTTGCCACATTTTTATTATTTATTTATTACTTTTCTATTATATACCAAATGCAAATACATTGAATCATGAGCCTTTACAGCATCGTGATTTTTAATTGCATTTGTAATTTCTCTATGAGTTTCTATAGTTTCGTTTTTCAAAGTTCTGTTTGTAACCTGTACAAACAAAGGTATAGAGCTATTTATAATAGGCACAATTCTAGGCACAACTAAATTTTTACTGCTAGATGCTATAGCATTATGAAATTCAATATCAGCCTGTGTATGGTCCTCCCCATTTATAAATAATCTTTCAACTTCGTCACATAGACTTTCTATTTTTGTAATATCTTCATCAGTAGCATTTAATGCTGCCATTTGTGCTATATATGGCTCAATCAAAAATCTTATTTCCAAAAGGTCACGAACAAGTTTTTCCTTATCATTTATAAAAGTAAAGCCCAAAGGGTCATCTACTACACCTGGTTTACTTGCTATATAAGTACCAGAGCCTTGTTTAATAGTTACAATATTTCTTGAGGCAAGGAGTTTCATAGCCTCTCTTAGTGAACTTCTTCCTGCTCCCATTTCTTTTGCCAAAAAAGCCTCATTAGGAAGTTTGTCCCCTGGTTTCATTTCTTTTTCTAATATATATGACACAATATCATCAGATAATTTTTCCGGTAAACTTTTTTCAGTATTCTCAAAATTCATCATACCAATTTCACCTCTATTTCCATATTCAAATAATTATATAATTTTCAAAAATACAATGTCAATAGGTAAAATTGCTTAAAAACTTGCCTTTTTATTCAGTAAATATTACAAATTGACAAATAAAGTAAAATGATTTATATTAAATACATCAGATGACTTAAAGCAATTTTACATCAAAAAGGAGGTTTTTCACTATGAAAATAATTAAAAACAGTAAAATTGGTATGATGACTTTAGGGGGTGAAGTTGTATGACAGATGTTGTATTTACTGCCGACCCTACTCGACTTATTATTTCAGCCAGTGTGGGAATTGTACTTTTGTTGTTCCTCATTATTAAGTTTAAACTCCACCCAGTTATTTCAATGATGATTTCAGCTATAGTAATTGGTATCGGTGCTGGTATGCCTCTTAATTTAATTGCTGAAACTGTTCAAAAAGGTGTAGGTAAAACATTACAAGGTATTGCACTTCTCATAGGTTTAGGTTCTATGTTTGGTGGCATTTTGGAAGTTAGCGGTGGTGCTCAAAAAATGGCACAAACACTTATTTCAAAATTTGGTCAGAAAAAAGCAAGCCTTGCTTTAGGGCTTACAGGTCTTGTAATTGGTACAACAGTTTTCTTTGAGGCCGGAGTTGTAATACTTATCCCTCTTGCTTTTAATGTAGCAAAACAGACAAAGAAATCTACTCTTTGTTACGCCATTCCTTTACTTGCTGGTCTTGCCTCTGGTTATGCCTTTGTTCCACCATCAGCCGGTTCAGTATTAGTAGCAAATGCTCTCGGTGTAAATTTAGGTGTAATGATTGCCATAGGTATTCCAATCGCCTTAGTTTCAACAATAGTTGCTGGTGTTGTATGGGGCAACTTAATAGGAAATAAAATTTTTGCAAAACTTCCTGCCAATGTAGAAGAAATTGCCGATAAAGAAGAAAGTAAAAATCTTCCTTCATTTGGTGTTGTAGCAACAATTATACTTATTCCTCTTGTACTTATACTTTTAAGCACAGCATCAGACTATATTCCAATGGCTGAAAGTATTAAATCAGTATTAGGTTTCTTAGGTGAACCTTTTGTAGCTCTTACAATAGCCACTTTAGTAGCTATGTACTTCCTCGGCACAAAACAGGGTTACAACAAAGGTCAGCTCAAAAAAATACTTGACCATTCCCTTCGCCCTGTAGGTATGATACTTCTTGTAATTGCCAGCGGTGGTGTAATCCGTTGGATGTTACAGGACTCAGGTCTTGGCAATATTATTGGACCTGCTCTTGAACAGTCTGGAATGCCACTTATTATAGTAGCTTTCCTCATCGCCTTTCTTGTTCGTGCCTCAGTTGGTAGCTCTATTGTAGCTATGACAATGGCATCAGGTATTATGGCAACTATGCCAGCTACTGCTGATTGTTCAATGCTCTATAAAGCAGCAATGTGCTGTGCAATATGTGGTGGTGCTACAGCTTTAAGCCATGTAAACGATGCCGGTTTCTGGCTTGTAGGAACTTTCCTTGAAATAGATGAAAAAACAACTTTAAAATCTTGGACCGTAATGGAAACTTTAATCGGTATCACAGGACTTGTACTTGCCCTTATAATTTCAATATTTGCATAGGAGGAAATATATAATGACAAAGTTACCAGTAAAACTAAATTCAATGCAAGATGCAAAATATCTTGTTCAAATTGCAGAATCCTATCCCTACGATGTTGAACTCATATGTGGCAGATATATTGTAGATGCAAAATCAATGCTTGGTGTATTTAGTTTGCCACAGTTTGACAATGTAGAACTTGTTCTTCATAGCGAAGAAGTAGAAAATGTAAAAACACAACTTTCAAAATTTAACTTATTAAAATAAAAAGGAGAAATGAATTATGGAATTAAGAAGTCAGAAATTAAGAGAATTAGCCCCAGAAATTGACCCATTACGCCTTGGTACAGGTTGGAAACTTGAAGACCTTTCTAAGCCACAAATTATAATTGAAAGTACATTTGGCGATAGTCACCCAGGTAGTGGACATCTTTTGACCCTTGTTGAGGAAGCTAAAAAAGGTGTTGCCAAAGCCGGTGGTTTTGGTGCAAGATACTTCTGTACAGATATTTGTGACGGCGAATCACAGGGTCACGACGGTATAAACTACTCTCTTCCATCAAGAGATATGATTGCAAATATGATTGAAATTCACGCAAATGCTACACCTTTTGACGGTGGTGTATTTATTGCAAGTTGTGATAAGGGTATGCCTTCACATCTTATGGCTATAGGTAGAATTAATATTCCTTCTATTGTAGTTACTGGTGGTGTTATGGATGCTGGTCCAGACCTCCTTACCCTTGAACAGATTGGTAAATATGATGCTATGTGTAAAAGAGGAGAAATTACAGAAGAAAAACTTACTTTCTACAAACATAACGCCTGCCCTTCTTGTGGTGCTTGCTCATTTATGGGAACAGCATCTACAATGCAGGTTATGGCAGAAGCTCTTGGCTTAATGCTTCCAGGTAGTGCATTAATGCCAGCAACAAGTCCTGACCTTTTAGAATTTGCAAAGAAAGCCGGAGAACAAGCTGTATGGCTTGCAAAGAACGACCTTAAACCTAGCGACATTGTAACAATGAAGTCTTTTGAAAATGCTATTATGGTTCACGCAGCTATTTCAGGTTCTACAAATTCACTTTTACACATTCCTGCAATAGCTAAGGAATTTGGTATTGAATTAGATGCCGACACATTTGACAGACTTCACAGAGGTGCTCACTATCTTCTTAACATCAGACCTGCCGGCGAATGGCCTGCTCAGTTCTTCTACTATGCTGGTGGTGTACCAACAATTATGGAAGAAATTAAGGATATGCTCCACCTTGATGTTATGACAGTAACAGGTAAAACTTTAGGCGAAAACCTTGAAGACCTTAAAAAGAACGGTTTCTATGATAAATGTCAATCTTATCTTGACAAGTGGAACTTAAAGAGAGAAGACATTATCCGCCCATTTGACAAACCATTTGGTACAGACGGTAGTATTGCTATATTAAAAGGCAATCTTGCTCCAGACGGTGCAGTAGTAAAGCACACAGTAGTTCCAAAGGAAATGTTTAATGCTGTTTTAAGAGCAAGACCATATGATTGCGAAGAAGATGCAATTCACGCAGTTCTTACTCACGAAATTAAACCTGGAGATGCTGTAATAATAAGATACGAAGGTCCTAAGGGAAGTGGTATGCCAGAAATGTTCTACACAACAGAAGCAATAGCATCTGATGCAGAATTAGGTGCATCAATAGCACTTTTAACTGACGGTAGATTTTCCGGAGCATCTAAAGGCCCTGCTATTGGACACATTTCTCCAGAAGCTGCTGAAGGTGGTCCTATCGCCCTTGTAGAAGAAAATGATTTAATTGAAATCAGTATTCCTAATAGAGTTATAAAAGTAGTCGGTATAAATGGAGAAAGAAAAACTGATGAAGAAGTAGAAAAAATTCTTGCCGAAAGAAAAAAGGCTTGGAAACCAAAGGAAAACAAGTACAAGAAAGGTGTTCTTAAACTTTTTGCAGACAAGGCAGTTTCACCTATGAAGGGTGGATATATGGAGTAAAGAATAGCCCACACTTTTAAATGTATATGAATATATGAGTATATAAATATGTGCATAACAAAAGCCACAAATGGAACTCTCTCATTTGTGGCTTTTTACTATTTATTTTCTTCTAATCTTCTATCCTTAATACCCTGTAAAACTATTTTTTTAGCCTCTATTGCCCTTTCTCTAGGCAAAGGCTTTGTGTCCTTCAATGGATAATCTATACCTAAATTTGCGTATTTAATTTTACCCATATCGTGATAAGGCAATACATCAAGGGCTTTTAAATTCTTTAATCCACCAATGTAATAGCCTAAGTCATAAAGGTACTTTTCATTTTCTGTAATATTAGGTACAACAACGTGTCTTATCCAAACAGGAACTTCTTTTTCCTCAAGATATTTTGTAAAATCCAAAATATTATCTAGGGGCTGACTACACAATTTTAAATGTTCCTGTGGGTCAATAACCTTAATATCAAGCATTACAAGGTCAGTTACCTTTACAAGTCTATCAAATTTTTCTGTATTATCTTTTCTAAATGTAACACCTGATGTATCAAGACAGGTATGGATATTTTTCTCCTTAGCCTTTTCAAACAAATCAGTTACAAAATCAATTTGCATTAAAGGTTCTCCACCTGTTACAGTAATTCCACCTGTTTTATAAAATGTTCTGTTTTTTTCGAACTGTTCCAATATTTCTTCACTTGTCATATCTGTACCACCAGACATTTCCCAAGTATCTGGATTATGGCAATACAAACATCTCATAGGACAGCCTTTTGTAAAAACAACCATTCTTACACCAGGGCCGTCAACTGTACCAAAACTTTCTATAGAATGAATATGACCAACCATACTATTCCACCTTTCTCTTGACTTATATAAACTTATAAATGCTAATATACACTAATCTATTTTTACACTTAAAATTTATATTATCAAAAATTCTTACTATTTTCAATTACAAATAGCTAAAAACCCTATGGACAAATATGCCCATAGGGTATAGACAATCTAATTAATTATAAAGACTGGTGGAAAGTTCTTGAAATAACTTCGTCCTGCTGAGCCTTTGTAAGTTTAATAAAGTTTACAGCATAGCCTGAAACTCTTACTGTAAGCTGAGGATACTTTTCAGGGTGTGCCTGTGCGTCCAAAAGAGTTTCTCTGTTAAATACATTTACATTTAAGTGATGACCGTCTTTTTCAACATAACCATCAATTAAAGATACTAAATTATCAATCTGCTGTTCGTTAGCCATTGTATATTACCTCCTATAAATCTTTTTCATCTCTATCCATACCATCAAAAAGTGTAGGAATGTTACAAGCCAAATTTCCCTTTGCACAATCAAGAGAAATTGTTTTATCCACATGTACACTATCCATATCCACCTTACCTGTATCATCAACTGAAACATTAAGGTGACCACCATCTTCTGACATAAATCCGTCAATCATTGCTACAATTTCATCAATTTTAGACTGATTCATAAAATCACTCTTTTCTTATTACTTGTTTAAGTCTAAATCAATGTCAATATCGCCGTGGAAAATCTGGTCTTCCTTACCTAATGCACCAGGAATAATTGAGAATGTATCAGAAATACCGTCCTGAGCATCCTTAAATGGAATCTTAGCTACAGATGCAAGTGAAGCTACTGCACCGTGGCTATCTCTGTGGTGCATTGGGTTAGCACCTGGGGCAAATGGCTGACCAGCCTTTCTACCGTCTGGAGTAGAACCTGTATTCTTACCATAAACTACATTAGATGTAATTGTAAGAACAGAAGTTGTAGGAATACCACCTCTGTAAGTATGGTTCATCTTGATATACTGAAGGAAGAGGTGTACTAAATCTCTTGCAATATTATCAACTCTGTCATCATCGTTACCATACTTAGGGAAATCACCTTCTACTTCGTAATCTACAACGATACCGTTTTCATCTCTTACAGTCTTAACCTTAGCATACTTAATAGCTGAAAGTGAGTCAGCTACTACTGAAAGACCTGCAATACCAGTTGCGAACCAACGAGTAATGTTCTTATCATGTAAAGCCATCTGTAATCTTTCGTAGCTATACTTATCGTGCATATAGTGAATGATGTTAAGAGCATTTACATATACGCCTGCAAGCCACTTCATCATATCCTTGTACTTGTCCATTACTTCATCATAATCAAGGTATTCAGAAGTAATTGGTCTAAACTTAGGACCAACCTGCTTCTTGCTAACTTCATCAATACCGCCGTTGATAGCGTAAAGAAGACACTTAGCAAGGTTAGCTCTAGCACCGAAGAACTGCATTTCCTTACCAATTCTCATAGAAGATACACAACAAGCGATTGTGTAGTCATCACCGTGGTAAACTCTCATTAAGTCATCATTTTCGTACTGAATAGATGAAGACTCAATAGAAGTCTTAGCACAGAATCTCTTGAAGTTCATTGGAAGTCTTGTAGACCAAAGAACTGTAAGGTTTGGTTCTGGAGCAGTACCTAAGTTCTGTAATGTGTGAAGGTATCTGAAGCTCATCTTTGTTACCATATGACGGCCGTCAATACCAACACCACCGATTGATTCTGTTACCCAAGTAGGGTCACCAGAGAAAAGTTCATTGTATTCAGGAGTTCTTGCGAACTTAACAAGTCTTAACTTCATAATGAAGTGGTCAACAAATTCCTGAATTTCTTCTTCTGTAAATGTACCATTTGCTAAATCTCTTTCAGCATAAATGTCAATGAAAGTAGAAGTTCTACCAAGTGACATAGCTGCACCATTCTGTTCCTTAACTGCTGCAAGGTAAGCAAGATAAGTCCACTGAATAGCTTCCTGAACATTAGCAGCTGGTCTTGAAATATCAAAGCCGTAAATTTCGCCAAGCTTGATTAATTCCTTCAAAGCTCTAATCTGTTCAGAGATTTCTTCTCTATTTCTAATAACATCTTCTGTCATAGTCTGACGGCAGAAGGCCTTTTCTACTTCTTTATCTTCAATAAGTCTGTTTACACCGTAAAGAGCAACTCGTCTGTAGTCACCTACAATACGACCTCTACCATAAGCATCAGGAAGACCTGTAATAATGTGAGCAGTTCTACAAGCTCTCATTTCAGGAGTGTACGCATCAAATACACCTGCATTGTGAGTTTTTCTATGAGTAGTGAAAAATTCTTCTACTTCTGGGTCAACCTTGTATCCATTATCTTCACAGGCTTTCTTTGCCATTCTGATACCACCATAAGGCTGTAAAGAACGCTTAAAAGGCTTGTCTGTCTGGAAACCAACAATCTTTTCTTTGTTCTTGTCAAGGTAACCTGCACCATGGGATGTAATAGTTGAGATAGTCTTTGTATCCATATCAAGGACACCACCAGCTTCTCTTTCCTTCTTAGAAAGGTCTAAAACCTGTTCCCAAAGTTCAGATGTTGCTTTTGTAGGTCCTGCTAAAAAGCTATCATCACCATCATAAGGTGTATAATTCTTCTGTATGAAATCTCTTACATTAATTTCAGTTTCCCATACACCTTTCTTAAAACCATTCCATTCTTGAATCATCATATTTCCTCCTAAATAAAATTGCCACATATTGTGTGGTTAGCCTCCCCTGGCTACTAGATACATTATACTTTCTCAATTCCAGTCAGTCAATAATGTAAATATATAAACTTTTTGGAATTATTATTAGAAACTTTGTAAAAATTTATACCCTTTTGTAAATAATAATTATTATTAATTACAATGATAATATATCATATATCCATTATTTCGTCAATATTTTAACAAGAAAAATTAAAAAAATAAAGTAAGGCTACAAAAACCACCATATATTAGCTTGTTTTTTCTAAAAAAATTAATTTTCTTATGTTGATAAAATTTATAATACAGCACAAATGCACCCGAACCTTCATTGATTCGAATGCATATGTTTGTACTATATATTTTTCATTAATTAAACGAGCTTTTCACCAAAAGCCTTGCACTCTTCAAGCTGTTCATCTTCTGGTGTATTCTGGCAAATTAAAGTCTGCTTAACACTAGCACCTGCATCAACAGCTCTCTGTTCCCAATCTCTCATCCACTGACCGTCACCCCAGTCGTATGAACCAAAGAGGGAAACTGTCTTGCCACTAAGGTCACCTTCAATAGATGAGAAAAGGCTTTCAACAGAGTCTTCTAATTCTTCAGCACCCATAGCTGGAGAGCCAAATGCGATACTATCATAGTCGCCTAATGTAGCTGTATCAAAGCTGTCTGCCTCACTAACTACAACTTCTGCACCCTTAGCCTGTGCTCCTGCTGCAATAGCTTCTGCCATTGCCTGTGTGTTACCTGTTGTTGATGCGTAAATAATTGCTACTTTCATAATTGTCCTCCTTAAATTAAAACAACCTTATTAATAAGCTGCTGCTCTGACGAGCTTTTCAATGGGTGTTCCTCCCATAAAAAGTTTATGATAAACATCTGTACATTTTCTGTATTTAAAGAAACTCTTTCTAGCCTCTTCTTCATTTCCATAAACTTTCCAATACCCGTTTAAAATATAATTTTTACCACGATTTTCAATAAATCCCAATACATCCTCAATAGGATAACTAAGGAATAAACCTATTTCATGAGGAAAATCCTCTAACTGTCTTATTCTCTCTTTTAATCTTTCAACAGCCTTTTTACTATCCTCTGTATTGTAACCATATTGACTCATAAATTCGGCAACTCTGCCGTCGGAAAAATCCCTTTCAAGAAATTTAGGTCTATACACATATATTAATGCCCCATTTGAATTACAGGCAAGAGATTCAATATAAACACCCATAGGGTTAAACATTTTATTGTTTTCCTCTATTTGCTCATCTATATTATTGCCTTTAAAAGTAAAAATATTTCCACTTTTAATTCCTCCAAGGGTAGGTGCAGCAAAATGTATTAAAGCTTCCTGCATATATTAAATCTCCTTTCTGTAAATTACACTCTTTACTAAACACAAATTTTATTTTAGATAATTTTCGCTATTTTATACAGCAATCATATTTGATGTTTATTTGTATGATAGAATGAAGGTAAAAAACAATGTATTTTTTTCGCTGTATTCTATGTATTTAGTAAATCAATTAGCAACCACAGTACTGGCTTAAAATCTTCTTTAATGCTGTTGCACTAGAGCTATGTGAACGAGCAATTTCAATATTATTTTTACCAGCAGTCTGAGTTGCTGTCACAATCATTTTGTGACATACTGTGTTTGTAAATAAAATCATTAAATCTGGTCTACCTATTTTTTCTCTTAAATTACTGCTAGGCTGAGTAAATACCTTTGCCTTGCATTTATAATTTTTACATAAATCTTCGTATTGGCGAATCATCTTGTCGTTTCCGCCTACTATAACTACACTCATTAAAATACCTCCTTGAGTTAGTCTCGGCTAATCCATATGTCAATTAAAAGTTAGCTTACGCTAACATATACTTTAAAAATATAGTTAGCTTTTGCTAACTTGTGTTTATAATAACATAGCATTTACCCTTTGTCAATTACTATTTTTGAGAAAGATAATCAACAATACACTTTTCATAGTATATTAATAGGATTTTCTCATTTACAAGGAATTTATAGGTCAAGCCATCGGATTTCTTTCCGATTCATTACTAAAAATTCATAAAAAAACAGACCCCAAAAATTAATTTGAGGTCTGTAAAATAATCAATTTATATTATTTTTCATTTGGCATTGTGAATGTTGAATCTAATGCCTTCTGTAAAATGTAAGCTGCATCTTTTGCTGTTAACTGACCGTCTTTATCTGCATCAAGTAATTCAAAAGCATTTGTAGCTACATCTTCAAGAGCAACCTTTGCACCAGTAAGAACCTTCTGTAATACTAAAGCTGCATCATTAGCTTCTACCTTACCATTACCATCAGCATCGCCCTTAACATTTTTGCTTGGTTCTGGAGCAGGAGCTTCTGTAGTAGTTTCTGAACTTGTTTCTGTTACAGTAGTAGTTTCAGTTGTTGTTTCTGTTGTAGTAACAGTAGTTGTTTCAGTAGTTATTTCTCCACCTTCAACTGAATATGGAATACTCTTTACTGTAAGAGTTCTACCCTTCTTCTTGTTAGCCTTAATACCAGCGATATTATCAACACCTGTTACAGTCTTTGTAACTGTTGTACCACCGTTAAGAGTACAAGTAGCTTCGCCTGTTGCTGTATCTAAAGTAAATACTACTGTGTTGCTACCTGCAACGAACTTACCTGCACTAGCACCAGTTGAATCACCAAAATCAAATATTACTGAACCGTCCTTTGCAGTTACTCTAAGACCAATACCTGTGTCCTTATATGCAACTGTGCCTGTTGATTCATCTTTACGAACAAGGTTAAATAAAGCACCAGTACCTTCTGTTGTAGAAGCATCAAAGTTTACTGTTACTGTTACCTTACCTGAAATAGCATTGTCAAATATTACTCTTGTATTTGAAGTATCAGTACCATCAACGATAGCTGGAAGCTGATGTTCGTTAATATCGCCACCACCCTTGTGAGGTTCTGATGGTACATCTGCATTTGTAGTTGTTTCTGTTGTTGCGTCTGTTACCTTAGCTGTAGTTGTTTCTGTTGTTGCATCTGTTACCTTAGTTGTTGCTTCTGTTACAACTGCTGTTGTAGTTTCTGTTGTTGCATCTGTTGTCTTAGCTGTAGTTGTTTCTGTTGGAGTTGTACCACCAGTTGGAACACCTACTGTAGGCTTAGACATAATAAGGTTTCTATTTACTGCACTATTAGCTGTAATACCAACTACAGAGCTAATAGACTGTGCATCAATGCTATGAGTTAAAGTCTTACCGTTTACTGTAAGAGTTACTGTCTGTGCATCAAGGTCAAATACAAATTCATAGTTGTACTTTGTTGATGCAATAGTGTCGCTTGTTGAAGTATATGCTGAAGAACCTGTACGAAGTGCAATATTCTTGCTTGCATCAGATGCTAAGTCAGCAATATCAGCTGAATCGCCAGCCTTGTTTGTACCCTTAACCTGAACAAATGCCCACTTACCAGCAGCCTTTTCAATTACAGGAGTTGCATAACCCTTTACGATAACCTTACCAGAAGTAATTGGTTCAAAAGAGTTAGTCCATGTAGCAGCTGCTACATCAGAAGTATCCTTTAATAAGTAGTCATCTGTAGCTGACTGATATTCAACACTAATTGAACCAGCAGCTGGAGTAGCTGTACTTGGAGAGAAACCGTCTTTTGCAGTTAAATCAACTGTAGAAATTTCAATCTGAGCTTCTGTAGTAGTTTCTGTAGGATTTACACTAGAAGTTGTAGTTTCTGTTGTTGCTTCAGTAGTAGTTGTTGCACCAGTTGTAACAACAGTACCGTCTGAATTACCACCAAATGAAACGATTGAAGACTTGTAATTTACAACTGCTGACTTGAGTTCGCTAATTACAGCATAGTTTGTATCTTCTGTAGCATTGTTAAATGTCCACTTGAAGTCGCCACCATTTACACGACCAGCCTGAGCCATAACCTTAGCTGGAACATCTTCTGGAGCATCAATGTTTGCTGTGTCTACACCTAAATCAAACTTAGAAGTATCAGTATCAAAGTTGTTGTAGCTTGTGCCACCAGCCTTAGTAACTTCTGAAGAAGGAACCTGTGCACTTCTTTCAGTTACTTCGTAAGCATCATAACCAGTTGTTGCGTTAGGATTATTCTGAGTTAAATAAGCCTTAGCACCTTCAATGTGGTTGTTGTATGCCTTAATCATACCACCAGTTTCGCCTGAGAATGTACCATCGCCTGTTGCATCAGTACCCTGCTTAGAGCTTAACATTGGATATTTACAATTTCTGAAGTAGTTTGCTTCAACGAATGCTGAAGAACCCATTGTTGTACCTACACCATACTTTGCATTACCATCAAAGTAGTTGTTGTAAATATGTACAGACATTGTTCTAATTCTTGGATGTCTTGAATCAGAGTGGTCGAACCAGTTGTGATGATATGTAATCTGGCAATCAGTTGTTTCGCCCTTCATACCACAAAGAGAAGACTTACCACTATCAAAGAAGTGGTTGTAAGAAACTGTAACAAAAGTTGACTTACCCTTAACATCTACAGTACCGTCACCCTTTGCCTGGTCAGCATCGCCACCAGTCTTGCCATAGAATAAGTCCATATTATGAACCCATACATTACAGTTAGAAGTATCAAGAGATACAGAGTCATCAAGACAAGCCATAACTGCAAAGTTTCTTAATTCTACATTACCGGCATTTCTAATAAGCATACCGAAACCATGGATACCAGCATCTTCGCCAATACCTTCTATTGTAAGATTAAGATTTGAATAAGCATTCTTACCTTTAATCTGTAAACCTTCTTCCTTACTTGCAAAACTATCCATATCATCAGCATTAATCATACCAATGATACGAATATCTACAGGAGCTGTTTCCTTACCCTTCTGTAAAGCATTTACAATAGCCTGAAGACCTGTAAATTCCTGTTCAGCCTTACCCTGCATAATGCTTGCTTTTACAGTCTTTGCGTTTTCTGGTGTAACATAAATAACCTTAGCACCAGCCTTTAATGTACCGTCTGCGTTGTAAGCACCAGCACCCTTATAAGTAGACTTAGTTGAGAATGCTGCACCTGAACGGTCATAGTTAGTTACTGTTAAATCTGAAGTAGTAATAGCATCAGCTGTTACTTCTGTACCAGCAGAAACTGGAACAACCTTCATATTATATGTACCTGCTGCAAGACCTACTGCATCAGCTCTCCAACAGTCTGGATACTTTCTAATAAGCTGGTCATCAAGTCTTGTCCAGTCAGAGTCACTTGTGTTCTTTACATAAACATTGTAACCTGTGTAGCTTGAATCTCCCCCAATCCATTCTACATAACAACTTTCCATCCAGCCACTACTTTCATATACAGCAATATTACTTGCTGCTAAAACTGAAACTGGAGTAACTGCAAAATTTGTTACAGCAACGCCTGTTACAGCCATTGTAGAGGCAAGGACGGCACTTATGAATTTCTTTACTTGTTTCTTCATAAATTTTCCTCCTAAATTAATAAACACATTGTTTTTTTGTTTATAAAGCTCTCACTTTAGCCTCAATAATACCATAATTATGTATTTTTTACAAGTCGTTTTTACTACTGTGTACTCTTTTAGACATTTTGTACAAATATTCATATATATTTATGTATAATTATACCATAATTTGGACTTTTTAATAAAAACATAATTTATTTGACATCTTCTTGCATATCAAAAATAATCTTTAAAAATTTAATAATCAAATTTCACTATTTATGTACACTAATATTGATTTTTTGCAAAAAAATGATATACTAAAAATAAAAAGGGGTTGGGCTATTATGGATAAAGTTAATGTATTATTAATTGGTAATTCTGGTGTAGGTAAAAGTACATTAATCAATGCTGTACTTGAGAATAAAGTGGCTAAAACCAGCATCGGCGAGCGTGGTACTGTCAAAATGGATGTATACGAATCTGACAGCGTTCCTTTCAGACTTATTGACTCTAAGGGTATGGAATATTCATTTTTTGAAAATTTCAAATTAAAAAGTGAATTAAAAAAATGGACTAAAACTTCTTTAGGCAACGAAGATTACGAAAAATGTATTAGTATGATTTGGTATTGTGTAGATGGTACATCTAAACGCCTTATGAAAGAGAATTTAAAAATTCTTAATTCTATAACTAAATTTTTTAAATCTGTTCCTGTTATTATTGTAATAACTAAGTCATACTCTCAGCCTGAGCGTAAAGAAAATATTGAAATGATTAGCAACGCATTATCTAAATACGAAAAAAGTATAAATTTAAAAGATATAATTCCCGTTGTTGCAGAGGCTTATACAATAAGAGAAGACACAGTCATTGAGCCAGATGGTATAGTCGATTTAATAGAAAAGACTTCTGAAATGATACCAGACTTGGAAAAAGGTACTTCTGATGCTATAACAAATTATAAAAATGTTTTACTTAACAGACAGATAGACGCTTATATCTCAGCGTGTGTCGCAAGTGCTGTAACAGTTGGTGCTGTGCCTATTCCTTTTGCCGATACACCTGTACTTATTTTAATACAAACTTCAATGATGGTTGGTATAGGAAAAATGTACAAAATAGATGGTTCTCTTAAAGATGTTGCTAAAATTTTAGCTAGTGAAATAGGAGTTTCTTCTTTAGCTAAATCTTCCATATCCTTATTAAAACCTTTTATTCCTGCTACTGTAGTTTTAAATGCCATTGTAGCCGGTTTATACACATATTTTATAGGACAGGGTGCAAAAATGATTTCTAAAAAAATAAAAGATGGAGAATTATCTATTGACGATATAGACAGTATCAGAAATATTTTTGAATCTTTTGTTGAGGGAAATAATTCAAAAGCTATGGGATATTTAAAAACTATAGAAAATATAAGCAATATACAACCATCACAAGTAAAAGATATAGTGTTTAAAGCAATAGGAAATACAAAATAAAACTTAATAAAACTTCTAAAGTCCAAGCTAAAAAGTTTGGATTTTTTTTATAAAAATAATAATTTTTATTCTTTACAATTTTTTTGACTAATATTATAATAGGTATAAACAAATATTTTTTAGGAGGTGCTGTTATGGATACACGAGTAGCATTGATTGGAATTATAGTTAGTAACCCTGATTCTGTTGAAAGTATAAACAAACTTCTTCACTCTTATAGTGAACATATTATTGGCAGAATGGGTATACCTTATCGCAAGAAAAATATTTCTATAATTAGTGTTGCTGTTGATGCTCCTAATGACATCGTAAGTGCCTTAGCTGGCAAATTAGGACAGCTTGACGGTGTAAGCACTAAAACAATTTACAACGAATAAAATTTTGTCTGACAGGAAAGAGTATTCTAACCTGAAAGAAAGGAGAAAACTATGTACAACCCAAAATCACTTAAAGCAGAAGAATTTATTTCTCATGAGGAAATACAGGAAACCCTTGCTTTTGCAGATGCAAACAAAAATAATGTAGAGCTTATTGACTCTATTATTGAAAAAGCTAAATTAAAGAAAGGTCTTACTCATAGAGAAGCCTCTGTTCTTCTTGCCTGTGAAATTCCAGAAAAAAACGAAGAAGTTTTTGCCCTTGCAAAGAAAATAAAAGATGATTTTTATGGCAACAGAATTGTTATGTTTGCCCCTCTTTATCTTTCAAACTACTGTGTAAACGGCTGTGTATACTGCCCTTACCATGCTAAGAACAAGCATATTGCAAGAAAGAAACTTACTCAGGAAGAAGTAAAGAGAGAAGTTATTGCTTTACAGGATATGGGTCACAAAAGACTTGCTATTGAAGCCGGCGAAGACCCTGTAAACAATCCCATTGATTATATTTTAGATTGTATCAAAACAATTTACTCTATTAAGCATAAGAACGGTGCTATAAGACGAGTAAATGTAAATATTGCAGCGACTACTGTTGAAAACTACAGAAAATTAAAAGATGCTGGAATAGGTACATACATACTTTTCCAAGAAACATACCACAAGGAAAGTTATGAAAAACTTCATCCAACTGGCCCTAAGCACAACTATGCTTACCATACAGAGGCTATGGACAGAGCTATGGAGGGTGGCATTGATGATGTAGGTTGTGGTGTACTTTTCGGTCTTGAAAAATACAGATATGAATTTGCAGGTCTTTTAATGCACGCAGAACATTTAGAGGCGGTTCATGGCGTTGGTCCTCATACTATTTCTGTTCCTAGAATTAGACGAGCTGACGATATTGACCCAGACGCATTTTCTGACGGTATTGATGATAATATTTTTGCAAAAATTGTTGCCTGTATAAGAGTTGCTGTACCATATACTGGTATGATTATTTCTACTAGAGAAAGTAAAGCCTGTCGTGAAAAAGTTCTTCAGCTTGGTGTATCACAGATTAGTGGTGGTTCAAGAACAAGCGTAGGTGGCTATGTTGAGCCAGAAGAACCTGACGACTTAACATCTGAACAGTTTGATGTAGAAGACAAGAGAAGTCTTGATGAAGTTGTTCATTGGCTTATGGACTTAGGCTTTATACCTAGTTTCTGTACTGCTTGTTACAGAGAAGGCAGAACTGGCGACCGTTTTATGAGTCTTTGCAAAAACGAACAAATTCACAACTGTTGCTTGCCAAATGCACTTATGACATTAAAGGAATACCTTATGGACTATGCAGCTGAAGATACAAAGATTGCCGGCGAAAAAGTTATTGCCAAAGAACTTGAACATATTCCTAACGAAAAGGTAAGAGGCATTGTTATTGAAAGACTTAAAGAAATAGCTGACGGTCAAAGAGATTTTAGATTTTAGGAGGTGTTCCTATGGGTTTAAATGATACTCCTAAATCTGACAGAATACACATTGGCATTTTTGGTAAAAGAAATGCCGGTAAGTCTAGTATTATAAATGCTATAACTTCACAAAATCTTGCTGTAGTTTCTAAAGTAAAAGGAACAACAACTGACCCAGTACAAAAAGCTATGGAGCTTTTGCCTTTAGGTCCAGTTATGATTATTGATACCCCTGGTATTGATGATGAGGGCGAATTAGGCAAAATGAGAGTTGAAAAGAGCTATCAGGTACTTAATAAAACTGATATTGCCCTTTTAGTAGTTGACGGTAATGTAGGTCTTACTCAATGTGATAAGGATTTAATAGAAGAAATTAAAAAGAGAAAACTTCCTTATCTTATTATATTAAATAAATCTGATGAAGTTTGTAACAGATATGACATTGAAAACTCTATATGGGTAAGTGCTGAAACTAAGGAAAATATTTGGGAATTAAAAGAAAGAATTTCTAAACTTGTTCCCAATGAAAATATGACACTTAAAATAATAGGCGATTTACTTGACCCAGAGGATATTGTGGTTCTTGTAGTACCTATTGACTCAGCAGCACCAAAGGGTCGACTTATTCTCCCTCAACAGCAGACAATAAGAGATGTGCTTGAGGCTGGTGCAATTTCAGTTGTTACAAGAGATACTGAACTTTCTCAAACATTGAAAGCTCTTGGCAAAAAACCAAAAATTGTAGTTACAGACTCTCAGGCTTTTGGCAAAGTAAAAAATGATGTACCAGAAGATATTCTCCTTACTTCATTTTCAATACTTTTCGCAAGATATAAGGGAGATTTAGCTGAGCAGATAAAAGCTGTAAAAGCTATAGATAGCCTCAAAGACGGAGATTATGTACTTATTTCAGAGGGTTGTTCACACCATAGACAATGTGACGATATAGGAACAGTTAAAATCCCTAGATGGCTTAAAGAACATAGTGGCAAAAAAATCAACTATGAATTTTCTAGTGGAACAGAATTCCCTAGAGATTTAAGCAAATACAAGGCCGTAATACATTGTGGTGGCTGTACATTAAACGAAAAAGAAATGAAACATAGAATTGCCGTTGCTAAGGAGCAAAATGTTCCTATTACAAACTACGGAATATTCATAGCCTATACCCAGGGCATACTAAAAAGAAGTTTACAAGCTTTTCCTGAAATAGCTAAAATACTTGATTAACACAAAAGACCTGTGGAAAAAATTCCACAGGTCTTGTTTATAATGAATCAGAAATGTAAATCTGACGCCTTGCATTTCAAGACACAAATTAACTGTATTAATTTATCCTGAATATCATTTAGATATACCAATATTAAATTCTGTCTTATCGCTGTTCTTGACCTTGCCTACTACATTTTTAGTAGTTTCTTTTCTTCTTGCTAACTGATTATAGTCATTCTCTCCACAAGACAAAACACTACCGTCTTTAGTAATAAACATTGAGAAATTATGTCCTGCTTCAATACCAACTGAATTAGCAACATTAGGTACTTCTATAGGTGTTTCTGCGAAAAATCGAATTTCACTACTATTACCAGTTTTTGACTTTTCAATTCTTCCTGTCATACCATCTTTACCTAATTCTCCTTCTGTATTATCACCCCAACCATATACTTTTCCATCACTACTTAAAGCAAGAGAATGGTCATACCCAACTTTAATATCTACAATTTTATTTAAACCATCTATTTTCTGTGGCATTAAAAGAGGTGCTTTATCTCTACCAAGTTTTCCATTTTCCTTGTCACCCCAAGACCAAACAGCACCTTCTTTATCAAGAGCAAGCAAAACATCTTCGCCTGCATCTATTTTTGTAACATCTTTTAAATATAAAATCTGTTGAGGTTCACTTTCTTTATTTTTATTTACTCTCTGAATATAACCATTTTTACTATCTCCCCAGTTCCATACTGTTCCATCATTTTTTAATGCAATAGCATAATAACTATCATTGTTATTATAAGTTTCTCCCATAGCAATGCTCTTTACATCTGAAAGTCCTTGAACCTGCTTAGGAGCTACTGTGTTTTTATTTCCAATATTTATTTTACTGTTCTCCCAATACCATACGGTTCCGTCTTTTTTAACAGCAATAGCAGTATTCCCATAACCATCAATTTCCTTTACATCACTAATATCGCTAATTACCTTAGGTGTTGCATCTTTTGATGTAAATATTGCATTACTGTTGTCCATTTTATGGCTTTTATCAGTTTCTTCTTCGTTATTATATTCTTTTCCCCAAACCCACACCTTTCCAGTATTATCAAGTGCCATACCAAAATCACTTTTAGCATTTACTTGTACTATGTCTTTTAATACTTTTATCTGTGTTGGAAATTGGGCATACTTAACTGTGCCATTTGCTATTACACCATATTCATTTAATCCCCAAGCCCATACAGTTCCGTCACTTTTTAACGCCAAATTCCAAGTGCTACCTGACGAAATCATTGGCTGTGTTGAAAATTCTTTTGCAAACACATTTGTTGAAAAAAGCATACTTGTTGCTAAAATAGCCCCTAAAATTTTCTTTAACATAATAATCTCCCCTTCTACTTCTTTTCAACTGTAGCTGTAGTCTTTTTTACTTCCGTATTTGGCACATATGTGCCTACAGTAAATTTACTTCTATCACTATTTATAACATTTCCAAAAGAGCTTTCAATTTTTGATGCTGGTCTACCTAATTTATTATTTTTGTAATTAAAACCACAAGTTAAAACTCCACCGTCATTAGTAACTACTGCTGAAAGCCTTGTACCTGCATCTATACAAGCATTTTTACCTACTAAACTTATGTACATAGGTGTTTCTGCTCGTTTTTCGCCTTGATATACCATTCCACTTTTATCTCTTGTTGAATATACCGGAACATTACTACTACCAAGCTGACCGTCTGTACTATCTCCCCAGCCATATAACTGGCCACTATTACTTAAAGCAAAAGAGTGTTTACCACCAGCTACTATATCAGTAATATTTTTTAAATCATTTAACTTTGTAGGTTTCCAATCTGGAACTGTTTTTCTGCCAAGTCGGCTGTAATCATTATTGCCCCAAGTCCATACATTTCCATCTTTGTCTAATGCAAGGCTATGTACTTCACCTACGCTTATTTTAGTTATATTTTTCAAATAATCATTTTCTTCTGGCTGTAAATCAGTACCATCTTCTGTTGTACCAAGGCAATAGTCCTTATTATTGCCCCAACCCCATACATTTCCGTCTTTATCTAATGCCATGGCAAAATATTTATTGCTATCGCCATACACTTTTCCCATTTGTATCTGTTCAATATCACAAAGACCGTCAACTTTCTGTACTAAATCCGGAGTTCTATTATCAAATTTCCATACTGTCCCGTCTTTTTTCAATGCCAAAGCATAAGTACCACTACTGTCTACTTCCTTAACATTGTTAATGGCATTTATTCTCTTAGGTGTAGCCTCATCTGCACTTAATTTTATAAATTCATCGGCTGTCCCTGACCTTTCCTTGCCCCAGTACCATACATAGCCTTCACTATCTACTGCCATGGAGTAATCACCCTTTGCGTTGACACAGACTATGTCTTTTAGTCCTTTTGTCTGTACTGGATAAAGGCTGTCCTGTGATGTACCAATTCCCAATGAACCGTACTTATTTTCTCCCCAAGCCCATACTGTTCCGTCACTTTTTAAAGCCAATGTATAATCCTCATTTGTAGATACCATTGGTTTTGTTGAAAATTCTTCTGCCAACACATTAGAAGATAATAACATACTTGTAGCAAGAATAACACCTATAACTTTCTTTAACATAATAATCCTCCCTCTCTTTAACTAAATAGTTATATTTTTATATTATCATATTTAAAATATTTATTCAATCATAATTATGATTTTTGTTAAAATGTCACAAATCCCCAAAATCTTAATATATTGTTAATAAATTAACATATTGATTTTTGTTGTGAAAATGGTATAATAAATTTAAAGTTAATAAATATTATTTATGTATTTTCCACAACTAATTTTACTCGAAGGGAGTTTTTATATGTCAAATAGAATAGTTTTAAACGAAACATCATATCATGGTAAAGGAGCAATACAGGATATTGCAACAGAAGTAAAGACAAGAGGATTTAAAAAAGCCTTTGTATGTTCAGACCCTGACTTAATTAAGTTTGGTGTTACTAAAAAGGTTACTGATGTATTAGATAATGTAGGTTTTGCTTATGAAATTTATTCTAACATTAAGCCTAACCCTACTATTGAAAATGTACAGACAGGTGTTAAAGCATTTAAGGATAGCGGTGCTGACTACATAATTGCCATTGGTGGTGGTTCTTCAATGGATACATCAAAGGCAATAGGTATTATTATCAATAACCCAGAATTTGAAGATGTTAGAAGTCTTGAGGGTGTTGCACCTACTAAAAAGCCTTGTGTACCTATTATTGCTGTTCCTACTACTGCTGGTACAGCTGCTGAAGTTACAATCAACTATGTTATTACAGATGTTGAAAAGAAGCGTAAATTTGTTTGTGTAGATACTCACGATATTCCTGTTGTTGCTATTGTTGACCCAGATATGATGAGCTCAATGCCTAAGGGTCTTACAGCATCTACTGGTATGGATGCCCTCACTCACGCTATTGAAGGTTATATCACTAAGGGTGCTTGGGAAATGACAGATATGTTCCACCTTAAAGCTATTGAAATTATTTCAAAGAATTTAAGAGGTGCTGTTGAAAACACTCCAGAAGGTAGAGAAGGTATGGCATTAGGTCAGTATATCGCCGGTATGGGCTTCTCTAATGTAGGTCTTGGTATTGTTCACTCTATGGCTCATGCTTTAGGTGCTGTTTACGATACTCCTCATGGTGTAGCAAATGCTATTTTACTTCCTACAGTAATGGCTTACAACGCTGATGCTACTGGCGATAAGTATAAATATATTGCAAAGGCTATGGGTGTAGAAGGTACTGAAAGTATGACTCAGGAAGAATACAGAAAAGCAGCTGTAGATGCTGTTAGACAGCTTTCTATTGATGTAGGTATTCCTGCTGACTTAAAGGATATTGTAAAAGAAGAAGATGTTCAGTTCCTTGCTGAATCTGCTGTAGCCGATGCTTGTGCTCCTGGTAATCCAAAAGACGCAAGTCTTGAAGATATTATTGCACTCTATCATTCATTAATGTAATAAATACTCTCTTGAGTTTTTATAATTTTTCTTCCTTATTAAGGCATCGGATTTATTTTTCCGATTCACTGTAAAAAAGCTGGTGTTCATTTGAACACCAGCTTTCTCTATGTTTATATTATTTATAATTTTATCTTAAAGCATTTCTGCAAAATACTTATGTACTTCTGTAGAGTCTGTTAACTCTGGGTGGAATGCACTTACAAGCTGATTACCCTGTCTTGCAGCAACAATCTTGCCGTCAACAACAGATAAAATCTCAACACCGTCCCCAGCCTTTTCAATATAAGGTGCTCTAATAAATCTCATTGGGATTGTAGTATCACCAAATTTTTCTTCTGTAGAGAATGAACCAAGCTGTCTACCATAGGCATTTCTCTTTGCAACAATATCCATTGTAGCAAAATGTACTCTGTCGTCATTTTCAATCTTCTTTGCTAAAACCAAAAGACCAGCACAAGTACCAAATACAGGCATACCGTCATTAATCTTCTTAACAAGTGTATCTTGCATATCAAGTTCTCTTGCTAACTTACCAATAACTGTACTTTCGCCACCTGGAATAATAAGACCGTCAAAATCTCTCTCCAAATCTTTCTTTTGACGGATTTCGAAAGTTTCAACACCTATTTTGTTAAGTATATTTTCGTGTTCAATAAAAGCACCTTGAACTGCCAATACTCCAACTTTTTTCATATTATTTGCCTCTTTCTGCCATTAAAAGTTCAATTTCGTCTTCGTTAATACCAACCATTGCTTCGCCTAAATCTTCTGAAAGTTCAGCAAGTAACTTAGCATCATTGTAGTTTGTAACAGCCTTTACAATAGCAGCTGCTCTCTTTGCTGGGTTACCAGACTTGAAGATACCAGAACCAACGAATACACCTTCTGCACCAAGCTGCATCATAAGAGCTGCATCAGCAGGAGTTGCTACACCACCGGCCGCAAAGTTTACAACTGGAAGTCTCTTGTTATCGTGAACATACTTTAATAAGTCATAAGGAACGCCTAATTCCTTTGCGTTGTTGTAGAGTTCGTCTTCGCTAAGAGAACCAATTCTGCGAATTTCGCTGTTCATCTTTCTCATATGAGTTACAGCCTGTACAATATCGCCTGTACCAGGTTCGCCCTTTGTTCTAATCATTGATGCACCTTCAGCAATTCTTCTTAAAGCTTCGCCTAAATCCTTTGCACCACAAACGAAAGGAACATCAAACTTAGTCTTGTCAATGTGGTAAACATTGTCTGCTGGAGAAAGAACTTCACTTTCATCAATGTAGTCAATTTCAATAGCCTGTAAAATCTGAGCTTCTGCAAAGTGACCAATTCTAACCTTTGCCATTACAGGAATAGAAACAGCTTCCTGAATACCCTTAATCATTTTAGGGTCACTCATTCTTGATACACCACCAGCTGCTCTAATATCAGCAGGAATTCTTTCAAGTGCCATAACAGCACAAGCACCAGCTTCTTCAGCAATCTTTGCTTGTTCAGGTGTAGTAACATCCATAATTACGCCACCCTTTAACATCTGAGCTAATTCGCAATTTAATTTATATCTTGACATAATACAATAACCTCCGAAAATAAATTGATTTTTATTTGAAATATGGTTATAATTATACATAAATCTGATATTAAATAAATATCCAGTTTTTAACTTTTTAATAAGGTCAGTTTTGATTATATTTACTAAAAAAGGAGAATTATGTATGTTTACCTGTAACTTAGACCCAAAAAGTAAAGTACCTCTTTATCAACAACTTTACGAATATATACAAAATTCTATTAACAACGGAGAGTTAAAAGCTGAGGAAAAATTACCTTCAAAAAGAAAGTTATCTCAACACCTGAAAATAAGTGTTATTACTATTGAAAATGCTTACGAACAGCTTATTACAGAGGGTTATATTTACTCCAAACCTCAAAAGGGATTTTATGTTACTGATATAGATAATACCTCCCCTATTAAAGCTCCTGTTCACAATGAATTTCAACCTGTAATACCAGAAAAAACTTTACCTTATGAATTTAGAACAAATTCAGCTGACATTAACAGTTTTCCATTTTCCACTTGGGCTGCTTTGATGAGGGAAGTTCTTCGTGACCAGGATAAAAAATTGCTTGAAAAAGGTAATCCAAAAGGTTTGTATACTTTACGCCGAGAAATTGCCATTTACTTAAAAGCCTATAGAAATATTTCTGTTAGTGCAGACCAAATCATTGTAGGTGCAGGAAGTGAATATCTAATCAACATAATATTACAGCTACTAGGCAAAAACAGAATTTATGCTGTAGAAAATCCCGGCTATCACAAAATAGCTAAAATAATGGAGGCTAACGGCATTGAGCCAAAATACATACCCTTAAATGATGACGGTATTAATATGAATGAACTTATAAATTCAAAAGCAAATGTACTCCACATTACACCCTCTCATCATTTCCCATTAGGTATTGTTACTCCAGTAAAAAAGCGAAATGAAATACTAAACTGGGCATACAACACCGACAGTTACATTATTGAGGACGACTATGACAGCGAGTTTAGATATACAGGAAGACCTGTACCAGCATTGCAATCCTTAGATAAAGGTAGTAAAGTAATTTATTTGAACACATTTGCAAAAAATATTGCCCCATCTCTTAGAATTAGCTATATGGTTTTGCCCGAAAATTTGGCTGAAAAATATCAGAAAGAATTTAGTTTTTACTCCAATACTGTATCTAGTTTTGAGCAATACACTCTTTCAAAATTTATGGCAAAAGGGAATTTTGAGCGATACATAAATAAAATGCGTCTTATATACAAGCAAAGGCTAGATGCCATTATAAATTCTATTAACAACTGTTCTTTAAAAGATTTTGTAACTGTTAAAGGAGAAAAAACCGGTCTTCACATACTCCTTGAAGTCAATAATGGTATGACAGAAAAGGAGCTTGTGGATAAAGCCAGAGAAAATGGAATTTTATTAACAGGTATGTCCCAATTTTTCCACGAAGGTGTTCATAAAGGAAAGCCTACTGTAATTTTAGGATATAGTGGTATAGATACTGTCAACATAGAAAAGGCTTTTAAAATTTTGGAACAAATATGGAAATAGGCTGTCGATAAATTCGACAGCCTTGCAAGAAATGCTTGCATTTCTTGCAGTTAGTCTAAGGTAGGGACCAGCCGAGAAAAATATGGCACTAAAAAACAGTACCATATTTTTGTCCCTGTCCTCGGTCAGGCAAAGCTCGACCTGCGGAATTAATTTAAGAAAACCAAGGTTTTCTTAACAACTTTCCTTATATATTTTTATTCTTAATATGGAAATTTTAGTTTTTTTGTATTATAATAAATTGATTTCAGAAAAAAGGAGGTTCTTATGTTTTTTCGAAATATAAAGCGTTCCGAAATTTATTATTTTGAATTTGTTCCTATATGATACTGTGACATTTAATTTGTAGCTTGACATGTCAAGTTATCGGATTTATTAAAATTATATAGGAGAATTAATATGTCAAAAAAAGAAAAATTAAAGAGATACATAATATTTTTTATAGGTTTATTTTTTAGTTCATTTGGTGTTAGTTTTGTAACAAAGGCAAATTTAGGTACTTCCCCTATTTCCAGTATTCCCTATGTTTTAAGTTTAGCAACTAAGCCAACCCTTGGCGAATACACAATATTCTTTAGCCTTTTCTTAATTGCTTTACAGATATTAATACTTGGTAAAAAGTTTAAAAAGGAAAGTCTTTTACAGATACCTGTTTCTATAGTATTTGGTTATTTTATAGACTTTTCAATGTTTCTTTTAAGCTGGCTTAATCCTGAAAATTATGCCTACAGAGGTGTAGCACTTATTCTCGGTTGTATAATACTTGGTTTCGGTGTATATGCTGAGGTTATCGCCGATGTTGTTATGCTCCCTGGGGAAGCCTTTGTAAAAGCTGTAACTGTAAGATTTAAAACTGACTTTGGCACTACAAAGGTTTGTTTTGATGCCTCTATGACAATTATCGCCGGTGTTTCAGCTTTCATTATTTTCCATAAATTAAATGGTGTTGGTATTGGTACAATTATTGCTGCACTTATTGTCGGTATTATAGCAAGATTTTTCATCAGAAAACTTGTAGCACTTACAGAACTTCTTCTTGGAAAACTAGAAGAAAAGGAAGAACCAACTTTCTCCAACAATGGAAATATTGTTATTACTATAGCCAGAGAATACGGTAGTGGTGGTAGAGAAATTGGCAAACTTGTAGCACAAAAACTTGGCATTGATTACTACGATACAGAGGTTCTTTCTCTTACAGCACAAAAGACAGGAAAATCTCAAGACTATATTGAAATGAACGACCAAAAAATAACAAGAAATTTATTATTTAATGTTTATAGTCAAGCTGACTTGTATTCTTCAAAAGACGAAAACAGTATAAAAAGTATTTTCAAAACTGAGCAGGAAATTATAAAGGAAATTGCAAGTAAAAAATCTTGTGTAATTGTAGGTAGACTTTCTAATTTCATACTTAAAGATTCAGCCTTTAATGTATTTTTACATGCAAATAAAGAAGACAGAATTAAGCGTGTAGCAACTCGTGATAATATTTCTGAAACAGATGCAGATAAGAAAATAAACAGAGTAAATAAAGAAAGACACGAACATTGTCACCTTGTAACAGGTAGAGAATGGGGACTTGCAAAACACTATGATTTGTCAATTAACACTTCCCTTTTCGGTACAGAAAATACAGCCGAATATATTTCACAAATGGCAAAAATAAAGTTCTAATTTAATAAAGTAATTTTAAAAATCTCCATAGTAGATAAGTCTACTTTGGAGATTTTTTATGGTAAATCGGAAAGATAAATCCGATGGCTTGTTTCCTGTATTCCGTCGGCATTATATCATATTCCTGTTAAAAAATATCAATCAACAGACGAGAGGTCAATCTTCTTTTTAGATATTTTTTATAACAAGAGATATACCAGAAATCACTAATAATAAAGCAGTAATTTTCTTTGCTAAATTTTTATTCATTATGCTACTACATTTCATACCAGCTATTAATCCAATCAATACAAAAGGGATAAGAATTAAGCCTCTTTTTAAAGTATCCAGCGTAAGTATATGTAATGTACTATAAAGAATAATGCGAAATGTATTATCAACAATAAATACAGCACTTATATTTGCCTTAAATGACTGACTGTCATCTGTCACACGACTTACATAGGCAGCTAATAATGCCCCTACTCCAAACAGTCCACAAAGTACACCTGATGCAACTCCAATAATCGCCAACAATATCCTAGAAGATTTGCCACTATCCTTGCTATACTCTCGCAATAACATTTCCAAACCCAACACAATTACTACAACACCAAATATTAACTTAATTATGCTTGTATTTACATTTTTAAGCATAAACACTCCGGGAATACTGCCTATTATCACAAGTGCTATAAGAGGCAGATAAACCTTTGAATCAAGCTTTTTTCGATTTTCCCAAGTAAGAATTAAATTTGTTGGATAACCTATTAACAAATCTATAGGCGAAATATTAACATTTGGTGTTCCAAAACTCAAAATAGTTGTAAATACCAAAGTGTTTGCAAAACCGCACAGTCCTTTTATAAAATACGCAACTACTGTTGCAATAATCCACAAGTACATAATTACTTTTCCCCATTTCTTTCAACTTTTTATTCAGTATAACATAAGTATTTGATATATGCTTTGCAAAAATGGAAATTCAATTTTATAACATAAAAAAATGGGAATGTACAATTTCTCATACATTCCCAAAAACTTATAAACTAATTCAAATTCAAAGATTACTTATTCTTATTTTTGTTTCTGTTGTAGTTAATAAGGCAACCAGCAAGAATAATTTCTCTTTCATCGTCAGTTAATTCGCCCATTTTAAGAGTAAATTCTTTCATTTCGCCATTTCTTACAACATAGGCTGTAAATTCAGACTTCTTATCCTTAATACCCTGAGCAACCTGTGGAATGAATACATAATCGCCATTTTCAAATGGAAGATTTTCTTCATCAAAAATAAATGGAAGCATACCCCAGTTAATAAGGTTAGAACGGTATCTCTTAGTAGCGTATTCTCTGGCAATATTAGCCCAACCACCAAGAACCTTCTGACAAGATGCAGCCTGTTCTCTTGCAGAACCATCGCCAGGCTTAACAGCAAAAATTGTACTACCAATACCCATTACATCTCTGCTAATTGTAAACTTAGTCTTGATTGTATCCATAATAGGCTTAACTTCTGGGAATGCCTGTGATGGGCAGTTACCAGCTTCAATAGCCTTTTCAGCAACCTGTACTTCCTTAGCTCTGCCAACATAAGCAGGGTCTTTTCTTGAAAGTGTAAATTCAGCAAGACCTAAAGGATTTGAACGGTATGAACTTGTTTCGCCAGATGGGATAAGTTCATCAGTTGTTGTAACAGGGTCAGTAATAAGTGATACAACCTTTACAAGAAGGTTTTCTGGTAAAGCTACCATTTCAGGCCAATCTGTAATATTTGGACCTAACTTTAATTCAACACTTGTGTCTGCCTTGCCAAAGCCCTGATATACTCTATTGTCATATACAGACTTGTTGAAGAAGTACTTAGGCTTAGTAAATTCAACATCAATATTTTCAGCAGAAGTAAGGAAGCCCTTGTTTACTGCTGTAGCTGCAATAGAACGAGCGTCCATAAGTGCAACAGATGCAATCTGACCATTACCTGGCTTAGAACCCTCTCTGTTAGGGAAGTTTCTTGTAGAATGTCTGATACTTAAACCTTCATTACTTGGAACATCGCCTGCACCAAAGCAAGGGCCACAGAACGCAGAACGAACAGTAGCACCGGCATTCATTAACTTAAATATAGAACCATTTTCAACTAACTGCATAAACACAGGCTGACTTGATGGATATACACTTAAAGCAAAGTCATCAGCACCAATACTCTGACCATTTAAAATATCTGCTACATCACAGATGTTATCATATGTACCACCGGCACAACCAGCAATAACACCCTGGTCTACATAAAGTCTGCCGTTCTTAATCTTATCTCTAAGCTTGAAGTGAATATCAGGATTGTTAATAGTCTTAACAGCCTTCTTTTCAACATCAGCTAAAATGTCTTCAAGGTTAGCATTTAATTCATCAATAGTGTATGTATTGCTTGGGTGGAATGGCATAGCAATCATAGGCTTAATAGTTGATAAATCAACATAAACAATGCCATCATAGTAAGCAACAGAACCAGGATTAAGTTCCTTGTAATCTTCTGCTCTATCGTGAACTTCATAGAAATTCTTGATTTCGTCATCAGTTCTCCAAATAGAAGAAAGACAAGTAGTTTCTGTTGTCATAACATCAATACCATTTCTGTATTCAGCATTAAGATTAGAAATACCGTCACCGATAAATTCCATAACCTTATTCTTAACGTATCCGTTTGTAAATACTTCACCAATAATAGCAAGAGCAACGTCCTGAGGACCTACAAATGGCTGTGGCTTACCTGTAAGGTAAATACCGATAACTTCTGGACGCTTTACATCATAAGTCTGCTGAAGGAGCTGTTTAGCAAGTTCGCCACCACCTTCGCCAATAGCCATTGTACCTAAAGCACCATAACGAGTGTGGCTATCTGAACCTAAAATCATCTTGCCACAACCTGCCATCATTTCACGCATAAACTGATGAATAACAGCCTGATGTGCTGGAACATAAATACCACCGTATTTCTTAGCAGCACTAAGACCAAACATATGGTCATCTTCGTTTATTGTACCACCAACTGCACAAAGTGAGTTATGGCAATTTGTAAGAACATAAGGAATTGGGAACTTTTCCATACCAGATGCTCTGGCTGTCTGGATAATACCAACATAAGTAATATCGTGACTTGCCATACAGTCAAATTTGATTTTAAGACTGTCCATATTTCCACTTGTATTGTGAGCCTCTAAAATACCATAAGCAATAGTATTCTTTGCAGCTTCTTCCTTAGTAACATTAATGTTTTTAGAAGCAAGCACCTTTTGTGCATCAGCATCATCTTTTACAAGTTCTGTGCCGTTTAAAAGATACGCACCAGTATTAAATAATTCTATCATACTTTTTTATCCTCCTGTGTAATTTTAAGAGTAAGTAAAACATTGCTTTTTGAATTTTTTGCATGTGTTATAGCATAATTATACCATAAATATAAAGTTTTTCAACCTAAAAATAGTAATTTTTGCAAGTTTCTACTTAAAAAAATTCATTTTTATATTTTTGATAATTTATTTTATTAATCTTTACAATTATTTACTTGCTTTATATACCCTTTCCAGTTATAATAAGATAGATAATTTTTTATCAATCTTTGTAATATTATATAGATATGAATGTGTTTTTCTAAAAGGAGCAGATTCTATGATTAGAAAATTAAATAGCCGAGATGCTAGCGATATTGAATATTGTTTACAGCAAAAGCCTATGTTTGGGCAATTTGTTCGTATTTTTATAAAAGATTTAGGTATAGGTATAGAGAACTGTAATATTTTTGGATACTACGAAAAAGCTAAGTTGACTTGTATTTTTTCCGTTGTACTAAATAATCTTATGGTTTATTCCTATGCCGATGTTGTTCCGGCAAAGGAAATATTGGACTTTTTAAAAAATCACAATATAAAATTTTCAATTATGAAAGGCGAAGAAAGTGTATTGCAACAGTTTACTCCTTTTGTCAAGGTAGTTACAAAATATGGCACTCTCCTTTGCAAACTTTTCAGAGAAGAATTTACACCTGTAGACTATAGTGACATTGTTATTGAAAGAGCTAACTCTGGTAATGTTGACGAAATACTTGGTTTCTTTAACAACACTATTGAATACAAAATGCTTTTAAGCCCAGAAGACACAAAGAAATTCGTAAACTTTGGCTATACCTATTTTACAAGAGAAAATGGCAAAATAGTTGCCCTTACAATGTGCAATTATATGAGCCGAGATATTGCAAATATTAGTGTCTTAGTAACTGCTCCAAACGCCAGAAATAAAGGCTATGGCAGTAAGTTATTAAGCAAAATTTGTGAAGAACTTTTGAAAATAAGCAATAGCTGTTCAATTTGCTATGATGTTATGAATGTTCTAAGTATTTACAGAACTGTAGGCTTTAAGGAAATTGACAAACAAGCAATATATATTGTAATACAGTAAAAGCATTGGCAAAATGTGGTATGCCCTCTATTTATTTAGAGGTAGCATATCACATTTTGCCAATGCTTTTTGATTTATACACATTAAACTTATTTTTACTGTGTATATCTTTAATTTTTCTTTTTAAGACTAATAAATTTCTTAAATGCCTCTGTATCAGTATTTATAATAAGTTCATCTGGCATTTGAACTTCGTCTAAAAGTTTTTGAACATTAGTAAAGTCCCCAACAGAAGTCATATAATGAGCATCACTACCCAATATTATAGGCATATCCTGTCTTTTGCACTCTAAAATTATATCCTTCACTATTTTATCCCCACCCGCTCTTGAACCATTAGGGTCAAGAGATGAATTGTTTATTTCCAAAAGTGTATTATAATCTCTGGCAGCTGTTACCAACTTTTTAACATCAATAGGATAGCGTGGGTCCCCTGGGTGTCCAATAATATTTACCAATGGATTTTTAATAACATTTATAAGAGTTTCCGTAAAATCCTCCTCGGATTTTGGGTCAATACAAGGTAAATGCAAACTTGCAATAGCTATGTCTAAATTTTTAAGTATTCTCTCTGACATATCTACTTTTCCTGTACTGTCCAAAATATTAAGCTCAATACCCTTTAAAACCCTTACGCCCTCAATATACTCTGGCAAAATTCTTAAATTCAAAAAATGTAAATATCCACAACTTCCCGGCATTTTAGGTGCGTGGTCTGTCATACCAATAATTTCAAGACCTATTGATGCAGCATATTTTGCATTTTCTGTTACTGTGCTATATGCGTGTCCACTTGAAACAGTATGAGTATGTGTGTCAATTTTGTATTTATTCATATTTATTACTCCTATCCAAATTTTTCTTGTATACAAAGCCATATGTTTTGTAGTATACTTGAACTAAACTACAAAGGAGGTCAAAAACCAATGAAAAAGCTAGAAACCATAACAACAACTGAATATAAGGTAACAGAAGTAGTTTGCAACGGTTGTGGCAAACCTATACCTCAAGATAAATACGGTCATAGAGCAGACTGTCTTTCAGTTGATAAGGAATGGGGTTACGGTTCTTGCTTTGACGGCGAAAATCATAGCTTTGACCTTTGCGATGAATGTTATAGTGAAATCATTAAAAATTTCAAAATACCTGTTGAAAAACACTAATATGATTATAAAACTAATTTTTATTTTTTGCAATTATATTTAAAGGCTGTACCCATGCAAATATTGCATAAGATACAGCCTAAAATTATTATTCTTCAGGTTTATTATTTTCTTCTGAAATACTTTCTTCTTTCTTTTCCTCTTTTTCTGGGAAATCCACATACTTTTTAAGAATATCCATAAATTCCTCGCCGGAAATTGTTTCCTTTTCGAAAAGGAAGTTACTTATTTCTTCAAGGGCAGTTTTTTGTTCTTCAATAATATTCTTAGCCTTTATATGACAAGTTTTTATTACATCTAAAACAGCCTTATCAACTTCAGCAACTGTATGTTCTCCTACAAGAGAAACCTTTGTACCGTCAAGGTATCTATTTTCCACATTTTCAAGTGCCATCATATCAAATTCGTCACTCATACCATAGAGAGTAATCATATTTCTAGCAAGTTTTGTTGCCATTTCAATATCATTACTTGCACCAGTAGTAATAGAGTTAAACTCTATTTCTTCGGCACTTCTACCGGCAAGATAAGTTACTATTTTAGCAAGTATTTCTTCCTTGCTCATTAAATATCTTTCTTCTTCTGGCATCTGCATTGTGTAACCCAAAGCACCCATTGTTCTTGGAATAATTGTAATTTTCTGAACAGGCTGAGAATGATTTTGAAGTGCTGCTGCAAGAGCATGTCCAACTTCGTGAACCGCAACAACTCTCTTTTCCTTTTCGCTAAGTATTCTATCTTTCTTTTCCTTACCAGCAATTACAACTTCAACTGATTCCATTAAATCCTCTTGAAGTACCTTTTCTCTACCCATTCTTACTGCTCTTAATGCTGCCTCATTTACAATGTTTGCAAGGTCAGCACCTGTAGCACCACTTGTAGCAAGGGCAATTTTTTCATAATCAATGTCATTGTCCATCTGTACCTTAGCAGCGTGTACCTTTAATACATCAACTCTACCCTTTAAGTCCGGAGCTTCAACAATAATTCTTCTATCAAATCTACCAGGTCTTAAAAGTGCCTTATCAAGTACCTCTGGTCTGTTTGTTGCTGCAAGTATTACAACACCATTTGAAGTATCAAAACCGTCCATTTCAGACAAAAGCTGATTAAGTGTCTGGTCATTATTTCCTAATCTGTTATCACGCTTTGCACCAACGGCATCTAATTCATCAATAAATACAATACAAGGGGCATTTTCCTGTGCTGATTTAAAAAGCTCTCTAACTCTTGACGCACCAACACCAACGAACATTTCTTCAAAGTCTGAACCTGAAAGTGACATAAATGTTACTTTTGCCTCTCCGGCAACAGCCTTTGCAAGTAAAGTTTTACCAGTACCCGGAGGTCCTACAAGCAAAGCACCTTTTGGCTGTTTAGCACCAATTTTATTGTACTTTGTAGGGTTGTGAAGAAAGTCAATAATTTCCTGTAAAGACTCTTTTGCCTCGTCTTGTCCTGCTACATCGGCAAATGTTACACCTGTAGTTTTTTCCATATAAACTTTTGCATTGGACTTGCCAAAGCCTCCAAGTCCTCCACCCATATGCTTAGCCATAATTCGCATAATAAATGTGAAACCAAGGTACATAATCAAAAGTGGAAGTATCCAAGACAATGCAAATGAAATGATTGGAGAGTTATACTGTATAGGAGCATAAAACTCAACATTCTTTTCCTTTAAAAGTTTTACAAGTTCGTCATCGCCAACTCTACCTGTGTAGAATACTGTTGCACCATTTACTAGCTTTTGGTCGCCGTCTTGCAACTTATCCTTATAAGGTTTAACAATAAGTTTATCACTTTGGAACTCAACGGATTCGACCTTACCTTCTTGTACTAATTTTATAAATTTACTATATTCCAATTCACTTTGACTTCTTGCTGTCATTACAACAGAAAAAACATTAAAAGCGAATGTAATAAGCAAGGATATTACAAGAATACGAATAAAGACTTTACTATCGCTGTTATTTTTGGAATTGTTGCTGTCATTTATTCTATTATCTTTTGCGTTTTCATCCATAAAAACAACTCCTTTCATTTCTAACTATTTTAATACAAAAAACAGCACAATTCAATATTACCCAAAGTAAATTTATATTTTCTTAATATTTGTATTCTTATAATAATGACTAAGTATATCTGTATATTTTGTTCCATTATTAGCCATATAAACCGCTCCATATTGACTCATACCAACGCCATGACCATAACCCTTTGTTTTAAAAACTATGTCACTTCCATTTTTAGTTATAGTAAAATCACAGGATTTTAAATGAAATGTTGTCCTTATTTTTTCTCCTGAAAATTCTTTTCCGCCAATAGAAACAGTTGACACATATCCGGCATTAGTTCTTTCTTTTATAACTATATTTTCAGAACCAAATATATTTTTCATAGTTTTGGCTGATACAGTTACACTACCGTTATAATAGGGAGAATATTTGTCCCCTTTTGACTCAACGCTAGTTAGATACTGTAAATCTTGTCCCCAAACATCTTTGCAATTTTCTGTTTCTCCATTAGAAGTAGAACAAAATACAGCCAATATAGGTTCATTATTGTATTCCAAAATTTCTCCCTGTGTAGCATTTACACATTGACTTATTTTTTTATAATTTTCATCAAAGGATTTTCCCCACATTTTTTTCATTTTATCAACAGAAGTATAGTTTTGCTTTAATTTAGTATAATCAAAATTTTTATTGCCATTAGCACCTCTTATCGCATAAGTCCTTGATGCAACAGCCTGTGCCTTTAATGCCTCATAAGGAAAAGATACTGACATTTCCCCTGCCACTACACCTATTACATAGTTTTCCAACCTGTCATCTCTTTTGTTCTGAATATTTTCCATAACTTTTTCTTGCTTTTCCTCTTTTGTTTCAACTATTGAACAAGCTGGTATTTCTACTTTGTTGTTATTGCTAACACCAAGACCTATTGCAATTAATAAAGACAGCAATATTTTTTTCACATTATCACCTCTTTAGAATTTATTGCATAGCCTGTTCATTTATTCTAATAATATCTGCTCCTATACCTCTTAATTTTCCGTCAAAATTTTCATAACCTCTATCAATATAGTGAATATCTGTAATTTCTGTTACTCCCTCTGCACCTAACCCAGTAATTACAAGACCTGCACCGGCTCTTAAATCTGTTGCCCTTACCTTAGCACCTTTCATTGTTTCTACACCTTTTACAACGGCACACCTTCCCTCTATGGTAATATCTGCACCCATTTTTATAAATTCAGGTACTTGCATAAATCTGTTTTCAAAAACCGTTTCGTTTATTATTCCTGTACCAAGACCACCACACATTAGTCCCATAAATTGTGCCTGCATATCTGTAGGAAAACCCGGATAAGGCATAGTTTTAATATCTGTGTTTGCTATAAATCCGTCTGAACATACTGTAACTGAGTTTTCATCTTCTTTAACTTCAACATCGGCCTCTTTTAGTTTTGAAATAACAGGTCTTAGCTGTTCAGGTATTACATCTTGTATTTTTACATTGCCACCAGTACCGGCAACAGCAATCATAAAAGTGCCTGCCTCTATTCTGTCTGGAATTACTCTGTGACAGCAACCACCTAGTTCATTTACACCTTTTATTACAATAGTGTCTGTGCCAGCACCACTAATTTTTGCACCAATGGAATTTAAAAACTTTGCCAAATCTACAATTTCAGGCTCTATGGCACAATTACTTATTGTAGTTTCTCCCTTTGCCAAAACTCCTGCAAGCATTATATTTTCAGTTGCACCTACACTGGGAAAATCCAAATATACATCATTACCCTTTAACTCTTTTGCCTCAATATTTACCATACCTTGCTCAATGTTACATTCTGCTCCAAGACTTGTAAAACCCTTTAAATGCAAATCTACAGGTCTTAAACCTATGCTACAACCTCCCGGCATAGGCATAACAGCCTTACCAAATCTGCCTAACATAGCTCCGGCAAGCAAAAAAGATGCTCTTATATCTCTTGCTTTTTCATCTCTTGCAATTTGATTAAAAACTTCATTACAGTATATACTAAGACTGTTATCAAAATTTACTTCTGCACCACAATCTCTAAGTAATTGCACCATAATTTCTACATCTGTTAATTTTGGAACATTTTTAATTTCACATTTTTCTCCTGTCAATAAACAGCCAGCCATAATGGGCAAAACTGAGTTTTTTGCACCGCCAATTTCGACAACTCCTGAAAGATTTTGACTTTTTGTAACTATATACTTTTCCATATTCACGCCCCATTCTATTGTTTTATATTTTTATTGTTGCCACAAAAAATCAAATCAACACTTGTAATCTTTAGAAAAATATTTTTTTATTATTGACAAATTTTACCTAAAGTGATATACTATATTTAACTTAAACAATAATAATTATTATTTAGGAGGTATGATTTATGGAATTAAAGGGTTCAAAAACAGAAAAAAATTTAATGACAGCTTTTGCTGGTGAGTCTATGGCTCGTAACAAGTATACATACTTTGCAAGTACAGCTAAAAAAGAAGGTTACGAACAGATTTCAGCTATTTTCCTTGAAACAGCTAACAATGAAAAGGAACACGCTAAACTTTGGTTCAAACTCTTAGATGGCATTGGCAATACTATGGATAACCTTAAAGCTGCTGCTGCCGGAGAAAATGAAGAACATACAGATATGTATCCAACTTTTGCAAAGGAAGCAAGAGAAGAAGGTTTTGACGATATTGCAAAACTCTTTGATTTAGTTGCAAAGATTGAGGCCCATCACGAAGAAAGATACAAGAAGTTAATTGACAACATTAATAACAGTACTGTTTTCAAATCAGAAGGTAAAAAGTTATGGATTTGCCGTAACTGTGGTCACATTCACTATGGAGAATCTGCTCCAAAGGTATGTCCAACTTGTAAGCACCCTCAGGCTTACTTTGAAATTATGGCTGAAAATTTCTAATATATACCTTTGACACTTTAAAAGGCTCTGTGGAAAACCCACAGAGCCTTTTTTGTACCCTTTTCAGTTACAGGAAGTCAAACATTTCCTGCACAACTTAGCACTTGCTGTCGCAACCGCCACAGCCACAGTTTGAATTATTTCCACAGCAGCAGAAAAGAAGAATAATGATAATAATCCAGCAATTGTCCATACCGTTTTCACAGCCACAACCACAGTTGCCGAAGTTACCAAATCCGTTTTCGCCACAGCCACAGAATAATAAGATTAAAATAATCCAAAGGCAGGAATTGTTATTGAAGTTCATAAATTAAATACCTCCATAATTTTGAGTACACTTAATTCTATGAACTATTTCTAAAAAATTGCCTGTCCTGTAAAAAAATATTTTTAATTGTCACTCCTTGTCCGATTTATCATCTTGCGAAAACTCATTTTCATACTTTTTCTCTAAATGCTTTCTATATTTTCCCGTAATAAAATAGACAATAGCGAAACAACCTATAAACAACAAGTAATTTAATCCACTTTCAACACCAAAATTTTTCTTAGTATGCCACACATACAAATATCCCAAACTAACAAAAGCAATTACAACTATGGTATAAATCCATTGCGTACTTTTCTTTCTTCCCTTTTCACTATCCCACATATTTATTTTAAGCATAGCAGTTCTTATAAGCTGGTAAATAGGAAATGCCACAACTATAATATACTCAGTAATAATATCATTAAATCCACAGCCAAAATAGAATACTTTTATCAAAATGGAAAGTATAACGCCATAATATACAATTAATGAAAATTCCGCTCTAACCTTGTTTATGCCATTTATAATTTTTTCATCTTTCATTTTTTACCTCACAAAATTTTTATAACCAAATCAAAAGTCATTATATAGGATATATCATTTAAGGTCAATTACATAATTGTTTTTGTAATATATAATTTTGTTTTATTCACTTCATACCCAGCATAAGAATAAATTGAGGTGATACAATGAATGAAAAAGCTATAGCTTATGTATATGGAAGTGCAGAATATCCTCGCCTACAAGGCAGAATTACATTTCATCAGATACAAGACGGTGTTTTAATAACAGCAGAGGTTCATGGGTTACCTGTGGAACAAGACTGTTCTGGTGGGATTTTCGGTTTCCATATTCACGAGGGTAATGTTTGTACAGGAAATGCAGATGACCCTTTTGCAAACACAGGTGGTCATTACAATCCTACAAACTGTCCTCACCCATACCACGCTGGGGACTTGCCACCACTTTTTTCAAACAATGGATATGCCTTTATGTCTGTTTTAATAAACAAATTTACTGTAAATGAAATAATAGGAAGAACAGTTATAATACATTCACAACCTGACGATTTTACAACACAGCCTAGTGGAAATTCAGGCAAAAAGATAGCTTGTGGAGAAATAATAGAACAATAATTCAAAACAAAACGGGTATTCGTAAATATATCTACGAATACCCACTTTTATTACTTATTATTCACTAAATTCGCCAAATTTTCTAAATCTCTCATATCTTTCCTTTAAGAGAGTTTCTAAATCCTTCGACTGTAAAATATTAACTTCAATCTCTAACTTAGATTTTAAGAGATTAGCTGTGAAACCAAAGTCATTCTGGCAACCGCCATTAACTTCTTTTATAACCTTTTCGATTACGCCAAGTTCATATAAGTCCTGTGCTGTAAGACGCATAACATCAGCAGCCTCCTGAAATCTCTTAGGGTCTTTCCAAAGAATACTTGCAAAACCCTCTGGACTAAGAACTGAGTAAACACTATTTTCAAGCATCCATACTCTATCTGTTACGGCAAGGGCTAATGCACCACCACTACCACCTTCGCCAATAACAATAGAAATTGTAGGAACTTTAATTTTAGCAAGTTCAAAAAGGTTTCTGGCAATAGCCTCGCCCTGACCTCTTTCTTCTGCACCTACACCACAGTATGCACCACTTGTGTTAATAAAGCAGATAATAGGTCTATTGAACTTTTCAGCCTGTTTCATAAGACGAAGAGCCTTTCTGTAGCCCTCTGGATGAGGAGAACCGAAGTTTCTTTCGATATTCTCTTCCATTGTCTTACCTTTCTGAATACCAATAACAGTAACAGGTACACCATTTAAAGATGCAATACCACCAACAATAGCTTTATCGTCAGCAAAATTTCTGTCACCATGGAATTCAATAAAATCTTCAAAAATATGAGTTATATAATCAAGAGAGGTCGGTCTGGATACCTTTCTTGCAATTCTGACTCTGTCAAAAGCCTTAGGCATTTTCAGCACCGCCTTTCTTGCAATTATGTAATTTCAAAATAGTCATTAATGTCTGAGGTAACTGTTCTCTGTCTACAATAGCATCTACGAAACCGTGGTCAAGAGAGAATTCAGCAGTCTGGAATTCATCTGGAAGTTTCTGCTTAATTGTACCCTCAATAACTCGTCTACCGGCAAAACCAATAAGAGCCTTAGGTTCAGCAAGTATAATATCCCCAAGCATAGCAAAACTAGCTGTTACACCACCTGTTGTTGGGTCAGTAATAACTGTAATATAAAGTAAACCTGCCTCTGAATGTTTTGCACAAGCAGCACTAATCTTAGCCATCTGCATAAGAGAAACAATACCCTCCTGCATTCTAGCACCACCAGAACAAGTGAAAACAATAATAGGAAGTCTGTTTTCTGTAGCATACTCAAAAGCTCTAGTAAGCTTTTCGCCTACAACAGAACCCATTGAACCCATAAGGAAAGTAGAGTCCATAACAGCTAAAACTGTTTCGTATCCACCTATTGTACACTTACCAGTACGGATAGCATCTTTAAGACCTGTCTTTTCCTGAACAGACTTAATCTTTGTCTTGTAATCAGGGAAGTTAAGAGGGTCCTTTGCTTCCATATTTATATCAAATTCAACAAATGAATTTTCATCAGCAATAGTCTTTACTCTATCCTTTGAATTAAGTCTGAAGAGTTTAGCACACTTTGGACAAATCTTTAATCTGCCTAAAGCTTTTTTCTCTAAGATATTGCCACAAGATGGGCATTTAATACAACCTGTAGGAACTTCTTCCTTTGCAGTTTCTTTTGATTTATCCTTAGAAGATTCTTTTGTCTTTTCAGCAGGAGTAAGGTTATCCTTAATTGCTTCTACTGTGTTTTTAAGTGTTTCCACATCAGGCAATTTAAAATTTTCAAATAGTTTCATCTTGCATCTCCTTAAAACATAAATGTCATTTCAGCTTCTGCAACCTTTTTATCGCCTACATAAGCAATGCCCTTGCCAATACCAGCCATTTTCTTGAGCTTAACAATTTCAACTTCAAATCTAAGTGTATCGCCAGGAGTTACCTTACCTCTGAACTTAGCCTTGTCAATACCACCAAAGTATGCAATCTTACCCTTATTTTCTTCCATAGAAAGAATTGCAACAGCACCAGCCTGTGCCATAGCCTCAATAATGAGAACACCTGGCATTACAGGTTCGCCTGGGAAGTGACCCTGAAAGAAGTTTTCGTTCATTGTTACATTCTTAATTGCTGTAATCTTTTTACCTTCTTCAAGTTCAAGAACTCTGTCAATAAGACAGAATGGATAACGATGAGGTATAATTGACTGAATTTCTTTAATATCCATCATATTATTAGTCCTCCCACTTCTTTAAACATAATACTGCATTGTGACCACCAAAGCCTAAAGTATTGCTTAAAGCATACTTAATATCTCTTTCAACACCCTTGTTTGGAGTGTAGTTTAAGTCACATTCTTCATCAGGAACTTTGTAACCAATTGTAGGTGGTACAAAGCTATTTTCAAGAGCTAAAACAGATGCAACAGCTTCAACTGCACCAGTAGCACCTAATAAGTGACCTGTCATAGACTTAGTTGAGCTAATGTTAATATCCTTTGCATAATCACCAAAACAAGTCTTAATAGCTAAAGTTTCTGCTGCGTCATTAATGTGTGTACTTGTACCATGGGCATTAATGTAGCCTACTTCTGTCTTTTCAATACCAGCTTCGTCCATAGCAGCTTCCATAGCCTTAACAGCACCGTCGCCATCAAGTAATGGGCTTGTAATATGGTTGGCATCACAAGTTGAGCCGTAACCAACAACTTCTGCTAAAATCTTAGCACCTCTAGCCTGAGCAGATTCAAGAGATTCCATAAATACCGCACCAGCACCTTCACCCATAACGAAACCACCTCTTTCCTTATCGAAAGGAATAGATGCTCTGTCTGGGTCTGTGCTTGTAGAAAGTGCCTTTAATGCTGCGAAACCACCAATACCAAGTTCGCAAATAGATGCTTCAGAACCACCAGCAATAATATAATCTGAGTAACCATGCTTAATATTTCTGAAAGCCTCGCCGATACAGTTTGTACTTGATGCACAAGCTGTTACAACATCAATACAAGTACCTCTTGCACCAAAACGGATTGCAATATTACCTGCTGCCATATTACTTATTGCCATAGGAATAAATAATGGAGCAATCTTGTTAATACCTTTTTCTACAAGTCTTCTACCCTGTTCTTCAATAGTAGTTAAACCACCAATACCTGAACCGAAAACTACACCAAACTTATGCTTATCAATGCTTTCAAGGTCAATACCAGACATTTTAACTGCTTCATCAGCAACAGCCATACCGTAGATACTGAACATATCAAGTCTTTTAGTTTCTTTCTTTTCAACAACTGTTGTTGGGTCAAAGTTCTTTAATTCGCCTGCACAAACTGCCTTACTCTGAACAGCTTCTGTGTCAAACTTAGTAATATGAGCAATACCGTTCTTACCATTTTTAAGACCGTCCCAAAATTCAGCTGTGTTATTTCCAATAGGTGTTAATGCACCAATACCTGTAATTACTACTCTTCTTTCCATTAAATAAATCCTCCTTAACCTATTACCATACCGCCGTCAACTCTGATTACCTGACCAGTAATATACTTAGACTTAGCAAGGAATACGGCTGTTTCTGCAATTTCTTCTGGCTGACCAAATCTCTTTAAAGGAATATTTGATAAAATACTTTCTTTCATCTTGTCAGCTAAAACATCTGTCATATCTGTTGCAATCATACCTGGTGCAATAGCATTACAAGTAATATTTCTTGGAGCAAGTTCCTTAGCTACTGAGTAAGTCATACCAATAACGCCGGCCTTACTTGCAGCATAGTTTACCTGACCAATATTACCAGCTACACCAATAACTGAACTCATATTGATAATAGCACCACTTTTTTGTTTCATCATAATCTTGCTAGCGTGCTTCATCATATTGAAACAACCTTTAAGATTTGTATTAATAACAGCATCAAAATCTTCTTCGCTCATTCTCATCATAAGAGTGTCACGAGTGATACCTGCATTATTTACAAGTACATCAATAGTACCAAATTCTTCCTTAGCAGCCTCAACTAATTTAAGAGCCTCGTCAAATTTGCTTACATCTGCCTGAACAGTAAAGCACTTTACGCCCTTAGCCTCAATTTCAGCCTTTACTTCTTCTGGAGAAGTTGAACGATAATTTAAAACAATGTTACAACCTTCATTTGCAAATGCAAGAGCAATAGCCTTACCAATACCCTTTGCACCACCTGTTACAATAACAGTCTTATCCTTTAACATCCTAAACCTCCACAAGTCTTTTCAAGGGACTTTAAGTCCTCAACATTATATACAGCAACATCTTTGCTAATCTTCTTTACAAAAGAAGAAAGTGTCTTACCTGGACCCATTTCTACAAATGTGTCTACACCTAATTCAATCATTTTTCTTACAGACTGTTCCCACTTAACAGGATTCATAACCTGCTTTGTAAGAATGTCAATAACTTCGTCTTTTGATGGTACTACATCAGCAGTTAAGTTAGTAATAACTGGAATATTCATATCCTTAATAGTCATATGCTGTAATTCAGCATTGAGCTTTTCAGATGCTGGAGCAAGAAGTGAAGTGTGGAAAGGACCACTAACATTAAGCATAACAGCCTTTCTTGCACCCTTTTCCATTACAATTTCAGATGCCTTTTCTACAGCAGCCTTATCGCCAGCAATAGCAATCTGACCAGGGCAATTGTAGTTAGCAATCATACATCTACCAATAGACTTAACTTCGTCACAAGCCTCCTGAATTTTGTCAGCATCTAAGTTAAGAACAGCACACATACCGCCTTCGCCAACAGGAACAGCTTCAGTCATAAAACGACCTCTTTTTCTTACAAGCTGAACTGCATCAGCAAAGTCAAATGTACCACTTGCAACATGAGCAGAATATTCGCCAAGACTAAGACCAGCAACATAGTCAGCCTTTAAGCCCTTTTCTTCCATTAATTTAAGTACAGCAACGCTCATTGTAAGAATAGCAGGCTGTGTATATTCAGTTTCATTTAATCTTTCGTCTTCGTTAAAGCAAATGTCACTAATCTTTAAGCCAAGTGCCTCATCAGCTTCATCAAAAACTTTCTTTACACATTCAAAATTGTCATAAAGCTCCTTGCCCATACCAGCTTTCTGAGCACCCTGACCACTAAAAATAAACGCAGTTTTCATTTCTTCCTCCTGTTACTTTACAAGTTCATTAAACTTTGCCATAATTTCTTCTATAATTTCAGAACAAGATTCTTCCTTGTTTACCATACCGGCAATCTGACCACTCATTACAGAACCATTGTCTACATCGCCTAACTTAACAGACTTCTGTAATGCACCAGTACCAAGCTGGTCAAATCTTGCCATATCTGGATTTTCCTTTGAACCTTCTTCTTTTTCAGCAGCGAGGAAAGCATTGGCAAGTTTATTCTTAATAACTCTTACTGGGTGACCTGTAATCTGACCAGTAATAACTGTTGCAAGGTCATTAGCCTTTAAAATCTTAGCCTTATAGTTTTCGTGTACTGTACATTCAGTAGCAACAAGGAAACGAGTACCAATCTGTACACCCTCTGCACCAAGCATAAAGCCAGCTGCCATACCTCTACCGTCAGCAATACCACCAGCTGCAAGAACAGGAATAGAAACAGCATCTACAACCTGTGGAACTAAAGCCATAGTAGTAAGCTTACCAATGTGGCCACCACTTTCCATACCTTCAGCAATAACAGCAGACGCACCGATTTTTTCCATTTTCTTAGCCTGAGCAACACTAGGTACTACAGGAATAAGGCTAATACCATGTTCCTTAAACTTGTCCATATACTTAGATGGGTTACCTGCACCAGTTGTAACAACCTTTACACCCTCCTCACAGACAAGGTTAACAATATCTTCTACAAATGGAGATAAAAGCATAATGTTTACACCAAAAGGCTTGTCTGTAAGTTCTTTACACTTTCTGATTTCTTCTCTAACAATATCTGCAGGAGCATTACCTGCTGCAATAATACCAAGACCACCTGCATTAGAAACAGCAGACGCAAGACTTGCATCAGCAATCCATGCCATAGCACCCTGGAAAATTGGATATTTAATACCTAACATTTCACAAATTCTTGATTTCATTTTTTCACCTGTTAACCTTTCTATATCTTTTTAATTATTTACCATTTAATGAGGGTACTACCCCAAGTAAGTCCACCGCCGAAGCCAGTTATAATTATGTAATCTCCCTTTTTAAGAAGACCCTTACTATCCATATGCCCAAGGGCAATAGGAATACTAGCAGCAGAAGTATTACCAAATTCATCTACATCAATAAAGAACTTGTCCATTGTAGTTTTAAGTTTCTTTGCTACAACTTCTATTATTCTTGAATTTGCCTGATGAGGTACAATGTACTTTATATCATCAACAGTCAAATTATTTCTTTCTAAAAGAATACTAACACTCTTTGGAACTGTCTTAGTTGCAAAATTAAATATAGCTCTGCCGTCCATTTCAAGATAGTTTTTATTTTCTTCTTCCGGATTGCACACCATATTTCTGACTTTTCTTTCGCCACCAGTAAGTTTAATACCGTCCTCGCCCTTACTGTGCATATCTTCATCAATGATGCCACTATCTTCGCTAGGTTCTACTAAAGCACCACCTGCACCATCGCCAAAGAGAACACAAGTCGCTCTGTCTGTCCAATCTACAATCTTTGAAAGTGTTTCAGCACCGAAAACAAGAACCTTTTTGTACTGACCACTTTTTACAAATTTATCAGCAACACTTAAAGCATATACAAAACCAGAACAAGCTGCACTTAAATCAAAAGCCCAAGCATTTACACAACCTAAAGCCCCCTGAACAAGACAAGCCGTACTAGGAGTCGAATAATCAGAAGTAATAGTAGCCACAATAATAAGGTCTACATCTTCTGGATTAGTGTTTGTTTTTGAAAGCAATTTTTTGCCCACTTCAATGCAAAATTCTGATGTATTTTCTCCTGTTGACAAATGACGGCGTCTGATACCCGTTCTGGTAGCTATCCACTCGTCATTAGTTTCCACTATGTTACTAAGGTCATCGTTAGTAACAACCTTTTCAGGAACATAATAGTCAACAGCTTTAATTCCTGTTCTTAACATTTCATTCTCCTCTATTATATTTTTTAGTCAAAAAACTTGTAAGGCTACCTAAAGCCTCTATAAACATATCAGCCTCATAGTCAGATAAATCCACAATAAGAGATTTTACTAATTCCAAATGAAATCTCTGGTGGACTTTGAAAAGCTGTTTACCTTTTTCTGTAAGACTTAATAAATACACTCTCCTATCTTTTTCATCTCGTATTTTGTTTACATACCCTTTTCTAACAAGATGATTTATAGCAACAGTAAGTGTACCCATTGTAATTTCCAACTTTTCAGCTACTGCAGACATAGTTTTAGGCACATATAGTCCTATTGCATCTACTGTATGTGCCTCGTTTACTGAAACATCTGTCAGCCCACTATCTTTTATGGCTTTTTGCTCCACTCTTGATATATCATTAAAGGCTCCACTAATGAGTCTGTTTAAAGTATTTAAAGTATTTTCCACTCAAAAAAGCCTCCTATTTATAAAAAGTTTGATATTCAAAGTATATCATTTCTACCCTTAAAAGTCAATAGTTCAGCCTATATACAACCACCTATACAACCTATAATTTTCCAAATATATTTAGACATCTAAATTTATTTTTTTACAGATTTTTTGTATTTTTTCGTATCCATAAAAAAGAAAAAAAGATTTTTTAGCAAAAAAAGACTACCCTCTTTAGAGAATAGTCCTAAAAAAAATTTTTACGCATACATTTCCAACAATTTTATGCCATTGACAATGTTTATTGTATAGTATATTATCATAAATATAAAGTTTTATATTGATAGGAGGGATTTTTATGATGTACCCATTTATGACATTGCCTGATAACACAGAAATAACTCATTCAGAAATGTTGTCTAACGGAAAAGTTAAAGTGTATATTGAAACTCCTGATGAAAAAGATGGTTTCCATAATGCAACTTGTTACCTACCTGACTATGAATGGAAAGATATTAATGGATATTCTAAAGTTGAAATGAACTATTTTAAAGAATTGATAGAATCAACAGCACACTTAATTTTGGAATTTTCTAAAGAAGGAGGCTTTGATAATGCCTCAAATTTTTAAAGTAGGTTCTTATTGTATTTATTTTTGGTCAAATGAAAATGACCCTCTTGAACCCATACATGTGCATATTTCAAAAGGTACTCCAACATCAAACGCAACAAAAGTTTGGATAACCAAAAGTGGTAAATGTTTTCTATGCAATAACAACTCAAAAATTCCCCAAAAGATTTTAAATAATATTATAAGGATTATCGAAGCACGAAGTCACGAAATTATTTCAAAATGGTATGAACATTTTGGAGAAATTCGTTTTTTCTGTTAAATATTTTGTATTTTCTTTAATAAAGAAAAAAGTGTAGACACTAAATAATTTAGAATCTACACTTTTTTATTTTTACGCATACATTTCCAATAACTTTATAGCAAGCATTAAAGTAAATCTTTCCTCAAAACTTGATAAATCACAGGAAAGTATATGTTCAATCTTCTTTATTTTATAGTTTATAGTATTTCTGTGTATAAACATTTGAGCTGATGCCTTATTTACGCTGGCATTATTATCAAAATAACATTTTAAGGTCTGGTACAGATTTGTATTGTGAGCCTTATCGTACTTTATTATTGGTCCTATTGTTTCATTACAGTAGGCTCTTATTTTTTCATCATCTTTTATCTCCAGCAGTATTTCATACTGGCTATGATTTTCCAATATTTTTCTAGCATTAGCTTTTCCTGAAATCTTATTAGTCTGAGCAGAATGATAGCCTTTGCTTAAATTGCTTATTCCCTTAAAAACATCTGACACTCCACAAAGAGCCATTGTCTTTATTTTTCCTTGCATAGCCGTAGCCTCGCCAAACAGACTACTACCATTTTTATTGCTTAAAATTACAACAATATCTCCACCTACTGATGTCACAAAGGCAATACTGTTCAAATTTGGAATACAGTCATTTACTATTTTTTCAATTTCTTCATTTTTTGAAGAAATAACCAAAACAGTATAATTCATTTCTTCACTAAAACCGTACTCTGAAAAAAGGCTTAAACTATCCTTTGACAACTCCGGAAGAAACAAAGCCGTATTTACAGCATTTCTAAAATTTACACTAAATCTTTCGTCTTCTAAAATAGCTGTACTTGATGCCTTACCAACATCAACAAGCCTAATCTCCCAAGGCATTACAAAAAGAGGAAGCCTGTTTTCATTACAAAAATCTTTTAACTTCTGTGGTATTTCATTAATGTATTTACCTGTATTTATTACTATGCCACCTGCTCCGTACTTTAGCATAGCCTTTACAAAGCCAAGAAGTGCCACACTATTGCCATTCATTTTAACTCCGGTTGTAAATACAAGCTCATCTCCGATTATAAAGTTAGAAAGAGTTTCGTCTTCGGCAATATGAAACCAACGAATGTTTCTGTTAAGACCCTCAAAGCCTGCAACCTGTGTTAGTTTGTAATCTTTCAATTTATCTAACAACTTCCAAAGATACATAATTGCCACACCCCTTTCCAAAATTTATAAACAAAAAAGGCACAGAAGTAAAATTACTTCCATGCCTCTTTGCATTATTTCTATTTCAATATGGACATATTATAAATCATTTGTGCTGAAATTGCAAGGCATATTACAATATTTGTGCTGTAGCATAAATTCAATTTTGATTATTGTAAAAAAGACTATTTTTGTAAATTTTTCTTGCATTTTAAAATTTGTGTGCTACCATATCTATAAGAATATTTTGGAGATTATTGTTTAATATAAATTTAAAGGAGATTGTAATATGAATATATTCGATATTTTAGGTCCAGTAATGGTTGGGCCATCTAGCTCCCATACTGCCGGAGCTGTAAGAATAGGCAAAATCAGCCGACTTTTGCTAGGAGAAAAGCCTACCAACGCCAATATTTATCTACATGGTTCTTTTGCCCTTACAGGTGTTGGTCATGGTACTGATAAAGCCATTGTTGCCGGACTTTTAGGTATGGATACAGATGATACAAACATTCCCAATAGTTTTGAAATAGCCAAAAAAGAAAATTTACAATATAAAATAAGCACTATTGAATTAAAAGATGCCCACCCTAATACTGCCCTTTTAGAGTTAACAGGAGAAAATGGCAGAGAATTAAAAATCGTAGCTTCATCATTAGGTGGTGGTAGAATAAGTGTGGAAAAAATTGATGACATTGAAACTCACTTTACAGGAGAATATCCTACTCTTATTGTTCACAATTTGGACCAACCTGGTCATGTAGCAGAAGTGGCATCAATGCTTTCTCACAAATCAATAAATATTGCCACACTTAATCTATATCGAGATAAAAGAGGTGGATATGCCGTAATGGTCGTTGAAACAGACCAAACTATACCAGAAGATAGTATAAAATGGCTTGAACATTTAGAAGGTGTAATCAAAGTAACATATTTGGATATTACAGGAGGTGGAAAGAATGTTTTATAGTGTAAAAGAGCTGATACAGTCTGCCAAAGAAAGTCGCCGAGAGGCTTGGGAATTAATACTTATGGACGATGCAAACGAAAGAAATGTATCCCAAAAAGAGTCCTTTGAGAAAATGCGTTATATGTGGCACTCTATGAAAAAATCCGTTGAAAGCTATGACCCTAACTTGATTTCTCCCTCCGGTCTATCTGGCAAAAACGGTGGTAAAATGGAAAAATATATTCCAAACTGTGTAAGCGGAGAATTTATAGGAAAAGTTATGGCTACAGCAATAAGTGTTGCCGAGTCCAATGCCTGTATGAAATGTATTGTTGCTGCTCCAACTGCCGGTAGTTGTGGTGTTTTACCATCTGTACTGGTGCCTTTTGTTGAAAAGTACAATATTGATGAAGATACTGTGTTAAAAGCCTTGTATCTTAGTGCCGGCTTTGGTCAGATTATTGCTCATAGGGCATCTATTGCCGGTGCTGAGGGTGGTTGTCAGGCTGAAATAGGTTCAGCCTCTGCTATGGCTAGTGCAACATTGGTATATTTAAGAGGTGGAACTATAGAACAAAGTGCCAACGCCTGTGCTTTTGCTTTAAAAAGTCTTTTAGGCTTAGTTTGTGACCCTGTTGCCGGACTTGTAGAAGTACCTTGTGTAAAAAGAAATGTAATAGGTGCTGTTAATGCCATAACAAGCTGTGATATGGCTATGGCAGGTATAGAAAGTGCAATTCCTGTTGATGAAGTTATAGATGCTATGAAAGCTGTTGGCGACACTATGCCTTGCTCATTGAGAGAAACAGGTGAAGGTGGTTTGGCAGCAACTCCTACAGGTAAAAAATACGCAGAAAGTTTACCAAAACTATAAAAAAATTAAGCCCTATAGATTTACTAATCTATAGGGCATTTTTAATATTGAATAGGAAAGATAAATCCGATGACTTAACTTATTCTGAATTATTTTAAGCTACTAACGAAAGCCTTAATTTCATCAAGATTCATTTTAGAGTCAAATATTTTTCTAACAATAGCAGAACCTACAATACAACCGTCTGCAATTTTGTCAAATCTTTCAACATCAGCCTTTGTAGAAATACCGAAACCGATACAAGCTGGAGTATCTGTAGCTTCCTTAACCTTAGCAACAAAGCTGTCAATTCTTGTATCAAATTCCTTTCTAACACCTGTAACACCAAGAGAAGATACGCAGTATACAAAGCCCTTGCTTTCTTTAACAAGCATAGGTATTCTGTCTTCTGATGTAAGGGCTACAAGAGGAATCATATATACATTTGTCTTATCTAAAAGTGGCTTTAATTCGTCATATTCTTCGTAAGGAAGGTCTGGCACAATAAGACCGTCAACATCTGCGTCAACACAGAGTTCAACAAATTTTTCCTTACCAAAACCAATAATAGAACTATAGTAAACCATAATTACTAATGGAATTTGGCTATTCTTTCTTACATTCTTTACAATTTTAAATGTATCTTCAAGTCTGAAACCACCGGCAAAAGCTCTAAGACCAGCAGCCTGAATAACAGGACCGTCAGCAAGTGGGTCAGAATATGGAATACCAAGCTCAATAATATCTGCACCGGCTTCTTCAAGGGCATAGACTAATTTTTCACTATCCTCAACACTAGGGTCGCCACAGCAAATATATGGTATAAGTGCCTTTTTATTTTCTTCCTTTAATTTCTTAAATCTTTCATCTATTCTATTCATATCCAATTAAATCTCCTTTCCAAGATACTTTGCAACTGTGTGAACATCTTTATCGCCTCTACCAGAAAGACAAATAACAGCAATTTCATCTTTACCCATTTTAGGAATTTCTTTAACAGCACCAGCTAAAGCATGTGAACTTTCAATAGCTGGCATAATACCCTCTGTTCTGCAAAGCATCTGGAATGCGTCAATAGCCTCATCATCAGTTACAGAAGTATAACGAACTCTGCCTATATCGTGAAGATATGCGTGTTCTGGACCAACACCTGGATAGTCAAGACCGGCACTAATAGAATATACTGGAATTACACAGCCGTCATCGTCCTGCATAATGTAAGTTTTCATACCATGGAGAACACCTGTTCTACCACCACTAAATGCTGATGCGTGTTCGCCAGTTTCAATACCATGACCGGCAGCCTCAACACCTACAAGTTCAACACTCTTGTCTTCAACAAATGGATAGAACATACCTATTGAATTTGAGCCACCACCTACACAAGCAAATACTCTGTCAGGAAGTCTGCCTTCTTTTTCAAGAACTTGTTTTCTAGTTTCATCGCCAATAATTCTCTGGAAATCTCTTACCATTGTAGGATATGGATGAGGACCTACAGCTGAACCAATGATATAGAAAGTATCTTCTGCTCTTGCAACCCAAGTTCTAATAGCCTCGTTTGTTGCATCTTTTAATGTACCAGTACCAGTAGTAACAGGAATAACCTTAGCACCTAATAATTCCATTCTGAAAACATTGAGTTTCTGTCTTTCAATATCTTCAACACCCATATAAACTTCACATTCCATACCGAAAAGAGCAGCTACTGTAGCTGTTGCAACACCGTGCTGACCTGCACCGGTTTCAGCTATAACCTTTGTCTTTCCCATATGCTTTGCAAGTAAAGCCTGTGCAAGAGCATTGTTAATTTTGTGAGCACCTGTGTGGTTTAAGTCTTCTCTCTTTAAATAAACCTTAGCACCACCTAATTCTTTTGTAAGTCTTTCGCAATATGTAAGAGCAGATGGTCTACCAACATATTCCTTCATATAATACATAAACTCATTTTTAAATTCATCTGTAAAGCAATATTCTTCATATTCCTTTTCAAGAACTTTCAAAACTGTCATAAGTGTTTCTGGTACATACTGACCACCGTACTGACCAAAGTCTTTTTCTAATTTCATTGTACAATCCTCCTAGTATTTTAAACTTTCCATAAATTCTTTTATCTTATCATAATTCTTAAATCCGTCTACTTCTACAGAAGAACTTAAATCAATTATGTTTGGACTAACTTTTTCAATAGCATCATTTACATTAGTAGAGTTAATTCCTCCTGCTAAAATAGTAAAATGATTTTTGCTAAAATCTTCAACTGCTGACCAATCAAAGGTTTCTCCTGTGCCACCCCATTGATTTTTCTTAAATGTATCTAACACAAAACCGTCAGCATTTGTATAGCTTTCAGCAATTTCTGCACTTTCCTTATCCTTAACAGATATAGATTTCCATACAGTTTTATTTATAAAACCACAATCCTCGTTTGTTTCTCCTGAATGTAACTGGCAAACATCTAAATCCGCCTTTTCCATTATTTCAATTATTTCTTCCATAGGCTGTCCGGCAAAAACACCAACAGTTTTTATATCTGGTCTTAAATTCTTTTTTATTTCTAAGGCTTTTTCAATAGTAATTTTTCGTGGAGTATTTGCAAACACAAAACCTACATATTTAATATTCTCAAATTCATTTACCATTAAAGCATCTTCAACACGCTTTAAACCACAAATTTTAATTTCCATAGGCATTTCTGAACTCCTGTGCTTTTTCCTTTATATCTCCACTTTTCATAAAGCTTTCGCCTACTAAAATACCATTTATATTTGCCTTGCTTAATATTTTTATATCCTCTGCTGTGTGGATTGAGCTTTCGCTTATAATAACTTTGTCCTTTGGAACAAGCTCTCTAAGTCTTACAGTAGTATAAATATCCTCTGTAAAATCGTGTAAATTTCTATTGTTTATACCAATAATTTTGGCATCTGCTGAAAGTGCAAGTTCAATTTCCTTTTTATTGTGTGTTTCAACTAAAGGTTCAAAACCTACACCTCTTGCAATATTTATGTATTCTGCTAAAACTCTTTTTTCATTTAAAACAGCAGCAATCAAAAGTATTGTAGATGCTCCCAATTCTCTTGCCTCAAAAATCTGCAAAGGAGAAACAACAAAGTCTTTTCTCAAAAGTGGTAAATCTACATTTTTGTGAATTTCCTCTAAAAATAAGGGACTACCTTGAAAATAATCTTCTTCTGTAAGAACTGAAATAGCATCAACAGCACCTACATATTCCTTAGCTATTTCTACTGGATGAAAGTCTGGTTTAATAAGACCTCTTGAAGGAGATGCTTTTTTTACTTCCCCTATTATTGAAAGTCCGTCTTTAGCCATAGCATCATAAAAAGATGCAACTGGCTTTTCCATAGCCTTGTAAAGTCTTTTGGCATCAAACTTATAATCACTTTTTTCAAGGGTAATTTTTTTCTTTGCTACAATATCGTCTAATATCATATTAAATCTCCCCTTTTATAAAATTTTCTATAAGTTTCATACCGTCTGGAGTATTAATGCTCTCAGGGTGGAACTGTAATCCAACAACTGGCATTGTCTTATGTCTAATTGCCATTATTTCATCACCTACAGTAGCAGTAACTTCAAGGCAATCAGGTACTGTGCTAGGTACAATAGAAAGACTGTGGTATCTAGCTACCTGTAAAGGATTTGGTAAACCTTTAAATATACCCTTGCCATTGTGGTCAGCCATTGATGACTTACCGTGGAAAAGTTCCTTTGCATTACTTACAGTAGCACCAAAGGCAACAGCTATTGACTGATGACCAAGGCAAACGCCCATAAGAGGAATTTTGCCACTTACTGTTTTTATAATTTCAATACAGTTGCCTGCTTCCTCTGGAGTTTTAGGTCCAGGAGAAATAACAACTCTGTCTGGATTTAATGCTAAAATGCCAGCACCGTCAATTTCGTCATTTCTAAATACTCTAATATCACTATCAAATTCGCCCATATACTGGTATAGGTTATAAGTAAAACTATCGTAATTATCTACTAAAACTATCATTATACTTCTCCTCCTATTGTTTTAACAAGGGCTCTAACTTTGTTGTGGCTTTCTTCATATTCATTCTTTGGAATAGAGTCAGCAACAATTCCGGCACCTGCCTGCATATAAATCTTCTTATCTTTAATAATCATTGTACGGATTGCAATACACATATCCATATTACCATTGAAACTAAAGTAACCTATTGAGCCACCATAAAGACCTCTTTTTTCTTCTTCAAGTTCTTCAATAATTTCCATAGCTCTAATTTTAGGAGCACCTGAAAGTGTACCAGCTGGTAAGAAAGTTGAAAGAACATCAAAGCAATCCTTATCTTCTCTCTTTTCGCCCTCAACAAGACTAACAATGTGCATAACATGAGAGTAATAATGAATTTGTTTAAGCTCTGTTACCTTTACTGAACCAATCTTTGATACTCTACCCATATCATTTCTGGCAAGGTCTACAAGCATTGTGTGTTCTGCTATTTCCTTTTCATCATTTAAAAGACCCTCTGCAAGTTCTATATCTTCTTTTAAGTTTTTACCTCTTTTTCTTGTACCAGCTATTGGGCAAGTCTTAACTTTGTTACCTGAAACTTCAACAAGCATTTCTGGAGAACTACCGGCAACCTGATAATCGCCAAAGTTTAAGTAAAGTAAATATGGAGATGGATTTATTGCTCTTAATTTTCTGTATAAATCAATAGGCTTTTGGTCTGTTTCTGCTGTAAGTCTTTGAGAAAGAACTACTTGGAAAATATCGCCGTCATAAATATATTTTTTAGCCTTTTCAACTATTTCTTCGTACTTTTCTTCAGTCATATTTGAAGTAAACTGAATTTTTTTAGTAGGTTGAAGTGCATAGTGTTCTTCTGGAACAGAAGTTTTAATTTCTCTTTCCATTCTGTCAAGTACAGGAATTGCATCTTCTTCCTTTTCAGCAAGAGCAACAAGTATTATTTTATCGTGGAGGTGGTCATAGGCTATAAATTCATCAAATACCATTAAATGAACTGTTGGAGTACCTACAACCTCTTTGTTTGTGTCTGGTATGTTTTCATACTGTCTTATAATATCGTAGCCAACACCACCAACAGCACCACCTGTGTAGCAAAGGTCAAGGTCAGTTTCGATTTTAAAGCCTTTCATATAATCTCTTACACTATCTAAAAGCTTTCCCTCAACTACTGTCTTTTTACCCTTTTCATCAATAGTCAATTTGTCATTTCCGCTTAAAATAGCCATAGGGTGTTTACCCATAAATGAGTAATTTGTTTTACCCTCGCCTCTTGATTCAAGCAAAAAGCCTTTTTCATTTCCTACATATTTGTAAAAAAGAGTAATAGGTGTTTCTGTATCACCAGAAAACTCACGAACAAAAGTTTTTAAAATTTTCATTTCCATTACCTCCATAAAACAATTAATTATATGCCAAATTATGAAATGTAAATATCTGTTATATATACAAAAAGACCTTGTCCAAAATTGGACAAGGTCATATAATTCGCCTATTAAGCCACCCAATCAGATACCAACATATCTTATCTCTATAACGGGAGAGCCCGTTGCAAGCTAATAACATAGTGCTTTCGCCTACAAGTCTGTAAGTCCATTCCCCTAAAACCTCTGTATCGGTTCACACCAACCACCGACTCTCTGAAACATTTGTAAAAGGGTACTCCTCTTAGTCATCGACATTCATCTTTGAAATTGAAACAAGTATAGCACCATTATTCCAAATTGTAAAGACCTTTTTTGAAAAGTTTACAAATATTTTTAATTACTGTCTAGCGTTGATTGATTCGCTCATAAACTTGTCGTGGATAGCAATAGCAGCTCTGTCTGCATCAGAATCCTTAACAAGAATAGAAATCTTAATTTCAGAAGTAGAAATCATCTTTACATTGATACCTGCATCAAATGTAGCTTCGAAAAGCATAGATGCAACACCTGAGTTAGTAGCCATACCAGCACCAACAACAGAAACCTTAGCAACAGCCTTGTTTGCTGTAACATCTTCGAAACCAAGTCTTTCCTTGTGTTCATTTAAAATTCTAAGAGCTTCATCGCAATCGCCTTCTGCAACTGTAAATGAAATATCCTTTGTATTGCTTCTACCAATAGACTGGATAATAATATCTACACTAATCTTTTCCTTACTTAATAAAGAGAAGATTTTGAATGCAACACCTGGTTCATCCTTTAAACCAACAACAGCTATTCTAGCAACATCTTTATCTACAGCTACACCACTAACTAACATCTTTTCCACTTTTACTTCCTCCTTAACGATTGTACCTTCTGCATCTGTCATACTTGAGCGTACAACTAAATTTACATTATATTTTTTAGCAAGTTCTACTGAACGGTTATGAAGTACCTTAGCACCTAAACTAGCGAGCTCAAGCATTTCATCATAAGTAATTTCATCAAGCTTCTTAGCATTCTTAACCACTCTAGGGTCAGAAGTATATACGCCATCTACATCTGTGTAGATTTCGCAAAGGTCAGCACCTAACTTTGCAGCAAGAGCTACAGCAGAAGTATCAGAACCACCTCTACCTAAAGTTGTTACATCAAGATGTCTATTTACACCCTGGAAACCTGTAATAATAACAATGTTCTTCTTTTCAAGTTCGTTATTAATTCTTTCAGTTGAAATATCCTTAATTCTAGCATTGCTATATGTTGAAGTTGAATAGATATTGCACTGGAAAGCATTTAAAGAAATTGCTGGATAGCCAAGCTTGTTAATAGCCATAGCCATTAAAGCAACAGACTGCTGTTCACCAGTTGATAAAAGCATATCCATTTCTCTCTTTGATGCGTTTGGATTAATTTCCTTAGCTTTTTCAATAAGTTCGTCAGTAGTATCACCCTGAGCACTTAAAACAACTACAACCTGATTGCCCTCTTTATAGCTGTTTACGATAGTCTGTGCAACATGATTAATTCTTTCTGCATTGGCAACAGAGCTACCACCAAATTTTTTTACGATTAACACAATATTTGCCTCCTAATCTTCAACTCTGATTGTGTTGAGGATACCTACAACACCGTCACAGTTCAATAATTCATTTAATTTATCATTTAATTCCTTTTCCTTAGCCTTGTTTGTAACGAAAGCAAATTCGCCATCAAGACCGAAGAATTCGATTACTTCATCTACGCCGAATACACTCTTAACATCAGCCTTAGCCTTTTCTTTATCATTATATTCAATTCTTACGAACTTGCGAGTTTCAACTTCGTCAATGTTCATAAGTTCCTGCTTTTCAGCAGACCAACCAATACCAAGGTTAATATTTTTGTGATTTACAGCTTCTACAATATCACTTACTACAGCACTAGCAGTAGGGAGCTTACCAGCACCCTTACCATAGAACATAACATCGCCAAGCATATTACCCTGAAGTAAAATAGCATTGAATACATCATTTACCATAGAAAGTGGATTTTCTTTATTTACAATAGCTGGAGCAACTCTAGCCCAAACCTTGCCGTTTTCAAAATCAGCTGTAGCAAGGAGCTTAATAGAGCAACCCATCTTCTTTACATAGTCCATATCTGTCTTAGAGATATTTGTAATACCTTCTGTATAAATATCATCATAAGAAACAGTTTTTTCTGTTGCAAGAGATGCTAAAATAGCAATTTTTCTACAAGCATCATAACCTTCAACATCGGCGTCAGGATTTCTTTCAGCATAACCCTTAGCCTGTGCATCACTTAAAACATCATTGTATTCAAGACCTTCTTCAGACATCTTAGTGAGCATATAGTTTGTAGTACCATTTAAAATACCAACAATCTTAACGATTTCATCAGAAGTAATACTTCTGTTAATTGGTCTAATAATTGGGATACCACCACCAACACTTGCTTCATAGAGGAAGTTTACATTGTATTCCTTAGCAAGAGCCATAAGCTCTCCACCATGAGCAGCAACAAGTTCCTTGTTAGATGTACAAACACTCTTTCCAGATTCAAGAGCCTGCTTAACAAATGTGTAAGCTGGGTTAATACCACCCATTACTTCAACAACTACATCAATAGTATTATCATTTAAAATATCATTGTAATCGTGAGTAATAATTTCCTGAACAGGGTCACCTGGGAAATCTCTTAAATCTAAAACATATTTGATGTTGATAGGTTCATAAGACTTAGAATTAATTCTGTCCTTGTTTGTATTGAGAACCTCAACTACACCTGAGCCTACTGTACCGTAGCCCAATACTGCTATATTTGCCATTAAATTCACTCCCTCGCAATAATCTTCAAGGACATAACACCTTGCATTTTGGCAATTTTATTTAAAAGCTTAGTCAAACCAATGACTAACTCTCCTGTTTCTATACTGATTGTGACATTGGCCACATTGTTTATAGGTATTGTCTGATTAATAGTAAGAACATTAGCACCACTAGCAGAAATAGCATTAAGAACATTTGAAAGTATGCCAGCCTCATCAGCCAAATTTATAGAAATTATAGCTGTTCGACCTCGTGTACTTTCTCCTAATGTAAACACATGGTCCTTATATTTATAGTAAGCACTTCTACTTACTCCAACTTTGTCGACAGCCTCTTGTACCGAGGTAATGCCTCCAGAGTTAAGCAGTTCTTTTACCTGCAATACTTTAGTGAATACCTCAGGCAGCACCTTTTTATCCACAATAATTAATTCCGAAGAATTGTCCATATTTTGTACTCCCTCTATATACATCTGTATTCCATAGGTGGAACTATACCACACTTTCGACAAAAAAGCAAGCATTTTTTTGTATTTTTCTAAAAAACATTTGTCCACCGTAAAATTACACCAATTTTACATTTTCCATTTTTCTGTAAAAAAATACCGTAAAACAATGGTTTACATAGTCGTTTTACGGTTTACATTTTTCACTATTTTTATTTTCTTTTAAAACCTCTTGAAATAAATTCAACCATTGTATCGTGGTATCCTTTATCCATATATTTATCCAATACAGTTCTTTCAAAATTTATAACTGTATACATATCATCTTTCATAGTTTCATCTGGAATGACTTCTATGAATTTACAATCTTTATATTTGCTTTTGTCCGGAATTTTTCTATTTGTTAAATAAATTATTATAAATTTTCTATAGCCTATGTCGTAAAGAGGCTGTATAGGAACATTGTCAGAAAAACCACCGTCAAGATACAGCTCCCCATTTATTTTCTTTGTTCCATACACAGGGTATATAGCACTGGACGCCAATGCAATTTCAATTATTTTTTCCTTTTCTTCTTTATTTAACATAAAGTAATAAGGTGTAAAAAGTTCATTTTCTGAAATTTTACTTGCACAGGCATAAACTGTTCTGCCGACTCTTAAACTTTCCATATTTATATTTTCTCTTAATATATTTTCCAAGCCGTCTTGAGAACAAAATCCCTTTGTATCGAATATAACCTTGTAAATATCCGTCATTCTACTTTTAACTATATCTTTTCCCAGAGGCAAAATTTTGGCAACTGCATTTGCAAAACCATTGGGGTCTACACCTAAGGTATCTATTTTTTCCATAGCTTTTCTGGATATTTCTAAAATATTTTCCGTTCCCGAATTTTTAGAGCCAAAAGGTGTTATATCCTCCTGTTTTATAGTTTTCCACACATTTATAGCCTTGTCAAAATCGTCTTGCCCTATTAATAGTGCATTTAAAGCACCTACAGAAGTACCTGAAACAGCTGTTATTTCGTCATATAGTTCCAGTTGACGCAAAGCAGCCCAAGCCCCTATTTGGTAAGCACCCTTTGCACCACCACCATTTAATACAAGTCCATAACCCTTGTTCAAAAAATCACATCCTAAAATAGAGTTTTATAAAATTCCGGTATTCTGTCCTTTCTAGTAGGAAAATCACTTCTATACTGTTTTACATCATTTGTAATATCTCCTATTACCATACCTTCTACTTTTGAAAGGCTTGAAAGCACATCGCCATTAGGATTTATAATGCAACTATCCCCTGAGTATCTTAAATCTCCAACTTTACCTACACAATTTATGGCAAAAATGTATACTTGATTTTCAATAGCTCTAGCCTTTAAAAGAGTTTTCCAATGTTTTTTTCGAGATGCTGGCCAGTTGGCAGCTACAACTATTGCATCACATTCCTTTGAAAGTGCCTGAAAAATTTCCGGAAATCTCAAGTCATAACAAATAAGTAGACCTATTGTAAAATTATCGAATTTAAACTTTGAAAGACTTGCTCCGGAAACAAAATACTTATCCTCTCCACTATAGCTGAAAGGGTGTATTTTTGCATAGTCAGCCAAAACATTCCCCTCTGAATTGACTACTGTATACTTATTTCTGGCTTTATGCCCCATTTCTTCAACCCAACCAAAGCCTATAGCAATTTTATTTTCCCTTGCTATTTTAGAAATCTTTTGTACTGTATAATTATAATTCTCTTTTGTATTATTAATATTCATAGAAAAACCAGTAAAACTCATTTCAGGAAATAGCATTAATTCTATGTTGTGCTTTTTTGCCTGTTCTATAAATTCAACACATTTTTCTATGTTCTTCTCTTTGTCTTCCCATATAATATTTGTCTGACACATAGCAACTTTCATACTTCAACCCCCTTTTTTCTGTAATTATATCCCAAAAAAATTAGGCTTACAATATTATATTTCAAATCTTACGCTAAATTTAATATTTATTTTTAAATCGTATATCCATTTTCTAACACTTAAATATTTTATATCTATAGTGCATTCTTTCTGCAAATCACATTATATTACCCAATTCATCTTGACAATTATAGCGCATAGCGCTATAATTGCCGTAATATGAGACTTTAGGAGGATTATCTATGATTGCTATTAATAAACAATATTTCAAAAATTGGAAATTTATTGATTTATTTGCAGGTCTTGGTGGATTTAGACTCGCTCTTGAATCTTTGGGTGCTGAATGTGTATATTCAAGTGAATGGGATATTCCAGTACAAGAAGTTTATTATAACAATTTTGGTGATATTCCTGACGGCGATATTACTAAGGTAAATGAAAAATCTATTCCAAATCATGACATATTATGTGCTGGGTTTCCTTGCCAAGCATTTTCTATAAGTGGAAAACAACGTGGTTTTAGAGATGATAGAGGAACATTATTTTTTGATGTTGCACGTATTGTTAAAGAAAAAAAGCCAAAGATTGTTTTTATGGAAAATGTTAAAAATTTTGCTACTCACGATAGTGGAAAAACACTTCAAATCGTAAAAAGCACAATGGAAAAACTAGGCTATACATTTAATCAAAAGGTCCTTAATTCTGTCGATTATGGCATTCCTCAAAAAAGAGAACGACTTTATATGGTTTGTTTTAGAAAAGATTTGCTCATTAAAAATTTTACTTTTCCAAAAGCTATAAAACTTACCAAACATGTAGAAGACTATTTATTGCAAGATTCATCTTTGACAGAGCATCTCTATGTAAATAGACCTGATACTTATTATAACAACTTACAAGATAATGTATATAGCAATAAATCTATTAGACTAGGAGTAGTTAATAAAGGTGGACAGGGTGAACGAATCTATAGCACAAAAGGCATTGCAATTACATTCTCTGCTTACGGTGGTGGTGTTTTTGCAAAAACAGGTGGCTATTTGATTGACGGTAGACCGAGAAAACTTCATCCTAGAGAATGTGCAAGATTAATGGGTTATCCTGACTCTTATAAAATTAGCAAAAAGTCTAATCAAGCCTATAAACAATTTGGAAACTCAGTTGTTATCGATGTACTTCAGTATATTGGTATTGAAATAGGCAAAGCTATAGAGGTTAATTAAATGAATGAAGTTGAATTTAAAAATTGGATGGATAAAAACAATGTAAATCACAAAGTCCAAAGTGATATTATATCAAGAATAAAAAAAATTGAAAGAGAAATAGAAAACTGCGATATTGATGAACAATATCGCAGGGATAAATGTAACTATTTAATGTCCTTATTTCTTAATATGGGCTTAAATGAAAAAATGAAAAAATACCCAAACGCAAACTTCCCTATCGGAGAATATTATATGAGCACTTTCAGATATGCTATTAAGTATTATGTAAAATTTTGTGAAAGTCACTCGTTGTAATCTATTTAAAATTCCGATTCAAATTCTTTTAAATCTATTAAGCTTTGAGATTTAACTAATTTAATAGAAAATATTACATTCATATTATATGTATTCGATAATTTTCTAACTTCATATTTATTTGAGCTTTGTTTTGAAAGATAGTATGTAAATCCATCTAATCTAAATCTATCTGTTATTAGAGGAGTATCTATTTCAACATAAAGCTTATCTTTATCTTGTATAAAATTTGTATTACTGTATTGACATTTGATATACTGCTTTATAATATCAATATCTTTTTTAGCTGGCTTTCTTGATCCACTTTTTTTAACTCGATAACTTGCTGTAATATCAAAATATTTTCCAAATTTTCGTATTGGAAAAATTACATATTCTCCATCAAAACTAATTACATATTTAACATTTTTATTTTCGTAATACTTAATTATCCAATTTTCAAAAACATCCATGTTAATATCCAGATGCTGTCCTGCAGTACCTGCATTACTAAAATATTCAAAATTACTATTCATATAGTCAATAATAACATCCGTCATTTCATTAGGATTACTTTTATTTTTAGTTGAAAATTCAAATTTTTTTGTAAGTTTATCAGCTTTTACTACAAATTGTCCTGATTGAGCTCTCTTGTCCTTTACTTCAATAAAAAAAATAATTTTTCCATTCTTTATAACTGCAATATCAGGTTTTGTAGAATCCATACTTTCTCCGTGATAAAAGTCTATTTTTTCATTTTTATAAGTTTTCTTTAAGTATTCATAACACATTAATTCAAATTTTTCTCCTGGCTTCACTATTTCATTCCTCCTGTAGTTTTCTTCTCTTTGTCTTTCCATATAATATTTGTCTGACACATAGCAACTTTCATACTTCAACCCCCTTTTTTCTGTAATTATATCCCAAAAAAATTAGGCTTACAATATTATATTTCAAATATTATGCTAAATTTAATATTTATTAATTTATTTGTGTTTTTTATAAAAAATTTTTAGGGCAAGTTCAGGGCATGTTTAGGGCATGTTTAGGGCAAAATAAAAGTCCCGAAAGCCAGTAAATAAGCGACTTAGGGAATTTAGGGTATATTTTTTATAAATAAAATTATTAAAAATAAATATATAAAATATAATATAGTATAAAAAAATCATAAATTTCACCCTAAAAATTTCAAAACAGCCTACAACTCCAGTAAATAAGCCACTTTGCGTTAAAATAAATCCTCCTATAATTTCCCCTAAAACTTTCCCTAAAATGCCCTGAAATAATTTAACTATAAAATCCTATCCTTAACGAATTTATTCTGAGTAAACAATCTTCACTCTTTTTTAGCTTGTTCAACTATGCCATAATTAAAAGAATTAACTATGTTTTTAAATATTCTTGACTTTTAAAATTTTGATGATATAATTAAATTTGAATTGAAAACGGTGATGAGGACAGTAATTTTTGTCAATATGTATTCAGAGAGGGATATGGTGCTGTGATTATCCTTGCATGACAACTATGAAAACCACCTCTGAGTGGCTTTAATAAAGCACGGTTTGCTCCGTTAAAGGCTGACAAGTGGCACTTTTATGTGCAATTTGGGTGGAACCACGGTTATTATCGTCCCTGCTTTGGCAGGGATTTTTTTATACCCGTAAAAAACATTTTTAGGTAAATTTGCCCCAATCTTATTTACCACAGTTATTTTTTATGGAGGAATTAAAATGGTTAATGTAACATTAAAAGACGGTACTTCTAAAGCATATGCTAAGGGTACTACTATTCTTGAAATCGCAAAGGACCTTAGCGAAGGTCTTGCTAGAAACGCATGTTGTGGCAAAATTGATGGCGAAGTTGCAGATTTAAGAGATGCAGTTGAAAAGGATTGTACAGTTGAAATTTGTACTTTTGACTCTCCAGAGGGTAAAAAGGCTTACAGACATACAGCATCTCACATTATGGCTCAGGCTGTAAAGAGATTATATCCAGAAACTAAGCTCGCTATTGGACCAGCAACTGATGAAGGTTTCTACTATGATTTTGACAGAAAGCCTTTTACAAATGAAGAATTTGCTGACATCGAAAAAGAAATGAAGAAGATTGTTAAAGAAAATCTTCCTATTGAAAGATATGAACTTCCTAGAGAAGAAGCTATCAAGTTTATGAAAGAACAGGACGAACCTTACAAGGTAGAGCTTATTGAAGACCTTCCTGAAGATGCTGTTATTTCTTTCTACAAGCAGGGTGACTTTACTGACCTTTGTGCAGGTCCTCACCTTATGAGCACTAAGCCAATTAAGGCATTTAAGATTACTAACGAAGCTGGTTCTTCAGGTGCTTACTGGAGAGGTAACGAAAAGAACAAAATGCTTGCTAGAATTTACGCTACTGCATTTACAAAGGCTGCTGACCTTGACGAATTTATAAAAGCAAGAGAAGAAGCTAAACTTCGTGACCACAACAAGTTAGGTAGAGAAATGCACTTATTCACTACTACTGATGTTATTGGTCAGGGTCTTCCACTTCTTATGCCAAAGGGTGCAAGAATTGTTCAGACTTTACAGAGATTTGTTGAAGACGAAGAACAAAAGAGAGGTTATTTATTAACTAAAACTCCTTTAATGGCTAAGAGTGACCTTTACAAGATTAGTGGTCATTGGGACCATTACAAAGACGGTATGTTTGTTCTTGGCGATGAAGAAAAGGACGACGAAGTATTTGCTCTCCGTCCTATGACTTGCCCATTCCAGTATATGGTATACAATGCAGAACAGCACAGCTACAAGGATTTACCTTGCAGATATGGCGAAACTTCTACACTTTTCAGAAATGAAGCATCAGGCGAAATGCACGGTCTTATCAGAGTAAGACAGTTCACTATTTCTGAAGGTCACTTAATTTTAAGACCAGACCAGTTAGAAGAAGAATTCAAGGGTTGTCTTGAACTTGCTACATTTATGTTAAAGACTGTAGGCTTATACGAAGATGTTAGCTTTAGATTTTCTCAGTGGGACCCTAACAATACTGATAAGTACATTGGTACTGCTGAACAGTGGGACGAAGCACAGGGTGCTATGGAAAGAATCCTTAAACATTTAGGTGTTCCTTACACTGTAGGTATTGATGAAGCTGCTTTCTATGGTCCAAAGCTTGATATTCAGATTAAGAATGTATTTGGTAAGGAAGATACTCTTATTACTATTCAGATTGACCAGTTACTTGCTGAACAGTTTAATATGTACTACATTGATAAGGACGGTCAGAAGAAGAGACCATACATCATTCACAGAACTTCTTTAGGTTGCTATGAAAGAACTCTTGCCCTTCTTATTGAAAAGTATGCAGGTCACTTCCCAACTTGGCTTGCACCTGTTCAGGTTAAACTTCTTCCTATTTCTGATAAGTATGCTGACTATGCTGCTAAGGTTGAAGCTGAATTTAAGGCTGCTGGTATCAAGGTAGAAACTGACTCAAGAGCAGAAAAGATTGGTTACAAGATTAGAGAAGCAAGAAACGAAAGAGTACCTTATATTGTTGTTGTAGGCGAAAAGGAAGCTGCCGACAATACTCTTTCTGTAAGATGTAAGGGCGAAGATTTAGGCTCTTATGCTGTTGAAGATTTCATCAAAGAAATTACTGAAGAAATCAAAAACAAAACTAAAAGATGGTAATTTTTAATTATTAGAATAACTATGGGAGGTCAAAAGCCTCCCATTTTTTATAATTTTATAGGGGGATTTTATGTACGATTTAACACAGCTTGGAGAAAACACATATTGCTTTAACTGTTTTTCAAATGTTGGTATTTATAAACTAAACGAAAAAGATGTTTGCCTTATAGATAGTGGCGATGATAAATCATCAGGCAAAAGACTTATGCGAACATTAGACGAAAAAGGTTGGAATGTAAAAGCTATTGTAAATACCCATTCTCATACTGACCATATTTTTAACAACCAAAGCCTTATAGAAAAATATGGCTGTAAAGTATATGCAAATTCCAATGATATAGCCTTTATGAATGACAGTTTTCTAAATCCAGCCTTTGTCTGTGCATCAAATCCACCAAAAGAAATGCTTACAAGGTACTATGTTCATCAGCCCCACTACGGAGAAAATTTGGATAAGGCGGATTTACCTCTTGAATACATTCCTCTCCCTGGACATACTGGATATATGATAGGCATAAAAACTCCAGACGATGTATTCTTCGTTGGAGATTGCGTTGTTGACCCTATTACATTTAGAAAAACTAAAATAATATACATTTACGATATATCAGGCTTTTTAAACTCTATTGACAAGGCTTTAAATGTAAATGCTAAAATATATGTTCCAGCTCATAGCACACCTACTGAAGACTTTAGACCTATTGCCGAGGCAAATAAAAATACTGTAAATGAAGTAGCTGAAATTGTTTGGGAAGAATGTAAAGCTCCCCTTTCTCCAGAAGAATTAACAAAGGCTGTCGCCGATAGGTTGGGCTACAAAATGGGCTATAGCCAGTATATGACTGTTCAATCAACACTAAAAAGTTATTTGACATACCTACAACAGCAAGGTAAAGCCCAAACCTATGTTGAAAACAATAGAATTTACTGGAAAAGCATTGTCTAATCTTGACATTAAATTTTTTATATGTTATTATTTATTCCAGTAAATTTGCGATGAAAAAGTCAATATGCCTGTTTTGTTACAACCCAGAGAGTGTTCCGGTGGCTGAAAGGAACTCAGTAAATTCAGGTTAGTTACAGCTTTGGAGCAAAAAGGTTGTCCCTCCTTTATGGGGAGTTTGAGGCAGGCATTTTTTGTCTGTGAATTAAGGTGGTAACACGGGTATTCTCGTCCTTTGGGATTGGGAATACCCTTTTTTATTTATTAACGGAGGTAAAACAATGACTATTTTTGACGAGTTAAAAGCAAGAGGTCTTCTTGCACAGCTTACAGACGAAGAAGAAATCAAAGAACTTATTAACAATGGTAAAGCTACTTTCTACATTGGTTTTGACCCTACTGCTGACAGTTTACATGTTGGTCACTTTATGGCTCTTTGCCTTATGAAGAGATTACAGATGGCAGGTAACAAGCCTATTGCCCTTATTGGTGGTGGTACAGCTATGGTTGGCGACCCATCTGGCAGAACTGATATGCGTCAGATGATGACACCAGAAACTATTCAGCACAATGTAGATTGCTTTAAAAAGCAGATGGAAAGATTTATTGACTTTTCTGACGGCAAGGCACTTCTTGTAAACAATGCTGACTGGCTTATGAACCTTAACTACATTGAACTTTTAAGAGATGTAGGTGCTCACTTTAGTGTAAACAGAATGCTTACAGCTGAATGTTACAAGCAGAGAATGGAAAAGGGTCTTTCTTTCCTTGAATTCAACTATATGATTATGCAGAGTTACGACTTCTTCAACCTTTACAAGGAATATGGTTGTAATATGCAGTTTGGTGGCGATGACCAGTGGAGTAATATGCTCGGTGGTACAGAACTTATCAGACGTAAGTTAGGTAAAGATGCTTATGCTATGACTATTACACTTCTCCTTAATTCAGAAGGTAAGAAGATGGGTAAAACTCAGTCAGGTGCTGTATGGCTTGACCCTAAGAAAACTTCTCCATATGACTTCTACCAGTACTGGAGAAATGTTGCCGATGTTGATGTATTAAAGTGTCTCAGAATGCTCACTTTCCTCCCTCTTGAACAGATTGACGAAATGGATAAGTGGGAAGGTAGCCAGCTTAACAAGGCTAAGGAAATCCTTGCTTACGAACTTACTGCTCTTGTTCATGGCGAAGAAGAAGCTAAAAAGGCTGATACAGCTGCTAAATCTTTATTTGCCGGTGGTGCAAAGGGTGGCTCTGTTCCAACAACTGAAATCACTAAGGAAGAATTAGGCGAAGGTTTACAGATTATTGAAGTTCTTGAAAAGTGTAAACTTATCCCTAGTAGAGGTGAAGGTAGACGCCTTGTACAGCAGGGTGGCGTAAGAGTAAACGAAGAAAAGGTTACTGATATTGGTACAGTTATTACTGCTGAAATGTGTGATGAAGACGGTATCATTATGATTCAGAAAGGTAAAAAGACTTTCCACCAGTTAAAGGTTAAATAATTTAGTATAAACATAAAAAGGACTTTGCAAAATCGCAAAGTCCTTTTTTTATTGAAGTAGTTTATTTTATTCGTAATCTTTGTAGTAGTGACCAATTCTGTCAGCTGCAAGCATAGCATTGTACACACTTTCAGGAGTAACTTCAAAAGGCATATTGTGGGCTGTATCCCCCTCAGCACACGCAAGAGTTGCTGCCTCCATAAGTTTTTCTTCGTCAAGTTTTTTAATGCCTAATTCCTCAAATGTAACTGGTAAGCCAATATTGATACAGAATTCAACGACTTCTTCTAAATCCTCAGTTGAAACATTTTCCAATACAAGCTGAGAAAGTACACCAAAGGCAACCTTTTCGCCATGGTACATACCATGTGTTTCTTCTATACAAGTAAGACCATTGTGAATAGCATGAGCAGCAGCAATACCACCACTTTCAAAGCCAATGCCAGAAAGATAAGTATTAGCCTCAATAATATTTTCAACAGCAGGAGTACAAGCACCAGCATTTACAGCAAGTAAAGCCTTAGCACCGTCTTCCATAAGAGTTTTGAAACAAAGTTCAGAAAGTGCCATAGCTGTCTTTGAAACACTACCACCCATACAGCTAGTAGTATTTGACCTCATACAGGCTCTAGTTTCAAAATATGTTGCAAGAGCATCGCCCATACCTGAAACAATTAATCTTACAGGTGCAGCAACAATAATATCTGTATCCAAAAGAATTATATCTGGATTAGCTGGCAACCATAAATATTCATCAAACTGACCGTCATCAGTATAGAGAACTGATAAAGCTGAACAAGGTGCATCAGTAGATGCCGCAGTTGGCACGCAAACAACAGCTATATCCTCATAATATGCAACAGCCTTTGCAGTATCAAGTATTTTTCCCCCACCAATACCTACTACAACATCACATTTTTCTTTCTTTAAATTTTCTCCTATTCTATTAACTTCGCTCTTTGAACATTCCCCATTGAATATTTCCCATACAACCGTAGTATCTGTTCCCTCTACAGCCTTGTTAATCTTCTCCTCTACTCTCTTTTTACCACTTTTACTAACAAGAATAAGTAATTTTTTACCTAATCTTTCAGTATATTTAGTAATTTCAGCAAGAGTGCCTTTTCCCTGTATATAACGACTTGGTGAACCAATAATTCTAGCCATAGTAAAACCCTCCAAAACTTTGTTATTTTTTTATCAATCCTATTTTACCACTTTGATAAAATTTTGTCAATTAGTGGATTTTCACTATTTATATTCCCCAAATTTAGTAAAAATTACAATATAATATTACTACACTACAAAAGGCATACCCCTTTCGGAATATGCCTTAATTTTAAAATTCGTATATTTTACTTTCTTCTACAGCCTGTTCGATAAGTTCATCAAGACCTTCAATTTTTCTTTCTATATTTTCTATTATAGATTTTTTTGGCTTAGTTTCTGGGTGTTTTGCTACGAAAACTGTACAACAATCTTCATATGGTCTTATTGAAATATCAAAAGTACCTATTTTTCTTGCCCAATCTACTATTTCCTGTTTATCCATAGCACAAAGAGGACGAAGAACAGGCATATCTGTTACAGCTGAATCAATAGCATTTATTGCGTGCATAGTCTGACTTGCTACCTGACCAATACTATCTCCTGTTACAAGTGCCATACTCTTATTTTTCTCTGCTACAAGTCTAGCAGCCTTGAGCATTGCTCTCTTTAAAAGTATAGTCATTTTTTCTGGTGGAGTATTTTGGTAAATTGTAAGCTGAGTTTTAGTAAATGGTACAACATAAAGTTTAAAGCTACCTGTAAATACCGCAACTCTTTCTGCTAAATCTAAAACTTTCTGCTTTGCTCTTTCTGATGTATAAGGTGGAGAGTCAAAGTAAACAGCCTCAACTTCTACACCTCTTTTAGCAGTAAGGAATGCTGCAACTGGACTATCTATACCGCCTGACATAAGTACAGTAGCTCTGCCTGATGCACCATATGGCAAACCACCAAAGCCATAAATAAGTTTACTATAAATATAGGCATTATTTCTCAATTCTACCATCAACTTAACTTCTGGCTCGTGAACATCAACAGTAAGATTTGGCATATTGTTGAGGATATATCCACCTACTTCTGCACTTACTTCATTACCTGTCATAGGGTATCTCTTGTCAGAACGCTTTGTTACAACCTTGAAAGAAACTCCACCGTTAGGATAGCTTTCCTTAAACTGCTGTAAAGCAACTTCTCTTAAATTTTCAATAGACTGGTCATCTACTTCCCAACAAGGGCATACTGCTGTAACACCTAATATATTTACTACAAGAGGAACTACTGTGTCATAATCTACATCAGTAATTTCATTGAGAACAAGTATTCTACCCTGTTCCTTATAAACCTTGTAGCCCTCGTAATCTTTAAGTCTATTTATAATAGTAGTTATAAGTCTGTTTTCTACTAAATATCTATTTTTGCCACGCATAGCAATTTCGCCATACTTGACCAAAAGTACCTTTTTCATATTTTCTCCTTTATCTTGGCTGGAACATTCTAAGCATAGGAACTTGTTCCTTTAAAACCTCAATTACCTTTTCAGCTTCTTCAACTGTGTTTTCACAATCAAAACTAAAACGAACTGTACTAGAACCTCTGCCGTCAATTAAGTAGTCAACTATTTTCTTCTTTTCTTTAGCCCTACTTGAACAAGCTGAACCTGTTGCTACATATATCTCATAATTTTCAAGGGCGTGTAAAAGAACTTCTCCCTTTACACCCTCAAAACTTAAATTCAATATGTAAGGACTACCATTCTCACTATCGCCATTTACATAAACATCTGGCAAAATATCGCAAATAGTCATTAACTTTTCTTTAACAGCCTTAACTTTTTCAAAATTCTTTTCCAAATCTCTTTTAGCTATTTCAGCACCAAGACCCATAGCCACAATAGAACCTGTATTTTCTGTACCCGGTCTGAATCCCTTTTCCTGACCACCACCAAAGTGGAGATTTTTGGCTCTTACACCTTTTCTGAGATATAAAACACCTACACCCTTTGGACAATGTATTTTATGACCACTTACAGAAATAGCATCAAAATGTTTGCCATTTATAGGGTGCTTACCAAAGGCCTGAACGCAATCTGTATGGAAAATACAATTTTTATTTTTACTTTTTATAATTTCTGCCATTTTTTCTATAGGCTGAACAGTACCAACTTCATTGTTTACATACATTATGCTGACAAGAATTGTGTTTTCGTCTACTTCTCTTTCCAATTCTTCAAGGTTAATATAGCCCTTTTCATCAGCATTAAGTGTAACAACTTCAAAACCTCTTGCCTCTAACTCTTTAAAGCTGTCAGCTACAGACGGATGTTCAATATTTGAAGTAATAACCTTATTACCTCTCTTTTTGTATGCCTCAGCAATACCTAAAACAGCTGTATTATTTGCCTCTGTTCCACCACTTGTAAAATAAATTTCATCTGGAGTAACATTAAGGGCATTTGCCACTTTCTTTCTGGCCTCTATTAATTCCTTTTCAGCCTCAAAACCTATACTGTGAAGTGATGACGGATTAGCAAAATTATTTTTCAAAAAATCGCATAATTTTTCATAGACAGGCTCACTAATTTTAGTCGTTGAACCATTGTCAAAGTAAATCACTTTTATTCCTCCAATTCGTAAAGCAAAATAACTGATGTTACAAGACCGGCAGTTTCTGTTCTCAATATTCTCTTTCCGAGAGTAACAGAAGTTATGCCATTTTCTCCCGCAAGAGCAATTTCATCATTTGAAAAACCACCCTCTGGACCAATGAAAACACCTATAGAAGTACCTTTAAATTCCTTTGTAACAGCTTTAAGTGTATTCTTTTCTTCCTTTTCGTAAGGAATTATTGCCATATCAAGGCTTTTTGCTTTTTCAACAGCCTGCTTAAAAGTCATAACATTTTCAACAACAGGTATTTTACCTCTGCCACATTGTTTTGCTGCTGACTCTGCTATTTTATTCCAACGAGCAATTTTCTTTTCTTCTTTACCATCTAATTTTACAACTGTATGTTCAGTTTTTACTGGAACAATAGAGTCAACGCCTATTTCAATACACTTCTGTATTACAAGCTCCATTTTGTCAGCCTTTGGAAGTCCCTGAAATAAAGTTATTTTTACTTTTGGCTCATTGTCATTTGTAAAAATATCTGTAATTTCAGCTGTTACGCATTTCTTATCTATTTCAGTAAGTTTACAGGTATAATCTCTGCCCTCTCCGTCGCCTACAGTTATTTCGTCGCCAACTTTGCCACGAAGAACCATGGCAATATGTCTTGCATTATCTCCGTCAAGAGTTACTGTATGGTCAGAAATATTGTTTTTGTTTACAAAAAATTTAGGCACAGTATCACTCCTTAATAGATGTAATAGATACCCATTCGTCTTTTATAGAAGTATCTATAACCTTTAAACCAACTTCAGCAAGTGCCTTGTAAACATCGTCAATTCTATCCTTAATAATACCAGAGGCAATAAATACGCCACCCTTTTTAAGCTGTTTTGGAACAACTGGACTAATGGCACAAATAACATCGGCAATAATATTTGCTACAACAACATCGTACTTGTCATAACCGATTTCGTCCTGTAAAGCCTTATCATCAATTACATTACCACTTGTAACATAGTATTTGCTCTTGTCTACACCACTAAGGTCAGCATTTTCATAAGCTGTTTTAATAGCATTTGCGTCAATATCAACAGCAAAGGCACTCTTTGCACCAAGTAAAAGTGCTACAACAGAAAGAATACCACTACCACAACCTAAATCGGCTACAACTGAATTTTCATCAATATATTTTTCAAGCTGTAACATACAAAGCTGTGTAGTCTGATGAAGACCTGTACCAAAAACATGACCAGGGTTGATTTTAAATGTAACTCTGCCGTCTGGAGCTTCCATATCTTCCCAAACAGGCTTTACAAAAATTCTGTTACCTACACAGAAAGGCTTATAAAATTCTTTCCACTTGTTAAGCCATTCCTGGTCATCTAAGTTGCTCTTTGTTTCAATAGCAAGTCTACCTAAATCAAGACCTATATCCATTGACTTTAATCTTTCAACGCCAGCCTTAATATTTAAAAATATTTCGTGGCCATAAGGATTTTCACTTACATAAACTGTAACCTTAGTTTCTCCAATAGGCTTGTTTAAAAGTTCTTCGTCTACATAGTCCCAAAATTCGCTACTTGTATTAAGATATTCCTTTAATTCTCTGTCATCTTCTACCTGAATACCAGTTACACCAGTTTCTAAAAGCATAGCACTTACTGGCTCAATACCCTCTGTAGTTGTATATATTTTTACTTCTTTCCATTCCATAGCCTAAAACCTCCATAATTAATCTATTTTATAGTATCACAAAACAGCCTTTTTTACAAGTGAGCATATTGCCTATTTTACTGGTTATACTAGGTTATAACAAATAAAAAGGAGAAAAATATGAAAAATAAAATTTTACCCTGTATTATAGGCATAATAACAGGTATTGCCAATGGCTTTTTAGGCTCCGGTGGTGGTACTGTTGTTGTTCCCTGCCTTGAAAAATTTATGAAAACAGAACCTCACAAAGCCCACGCAACAGCCATAGCCATTATACTGCCTCTGACTGTTATAAGTGCCTTTTTATATTACTACAAGCTTCATGTTGACCTTAAAACCTTAGGACTTGTTTCCATTGGTGGCATAGCCGGTGGATTGACTGGAGCAAAATTACTAAACAAAATATCTGTCAAATATCTACACTACATTTTTGGTGGAATAATGATTATAGCAGGAGTGAAATCACTATTATGGCATTAATAATAACCGGTTTTTTATCAGGAATAATAGGTGGAATGGGTATTGGTGGTGGCACAATACTTATACCAATAATGACAATATTTTTAGGTTTTGACCAAAAAACAGCACAGGCAGTAAACTTAATTTATTTTATACCTACGGCCATTACAGCCCTTACAATTCATATCAAAAATAAACAAATAGAAAAAAATAACTTGTGGCTTTTAATAGTTTTTGGTATAATAGGCACAATAATAGGCACATTATGTGCTTTAAAACTAGACGATACTATACTTAGGAAGTGTTTTTCTGTTTTTCTCCTCATTGTAGGAGCATATGAAATTTACAAAGGTTTTAAGGCTAAAAACACTAATAAAAATTAGGTTTTGGCTGAATTTTCCTTACAATTAAAAGGGTTGTGCTTTTTAGGTATAGGTGTTATAATGTAGAAAGATTTATATTCTTTAGGAGGAAAACTATAATGGGTAATTATTTTGGTACAGACGGCGTAAGAGGCGTTGCCAATGTTGAGCTTACTCCAGAATTGGTGTATAAGCTAGGAAGAGCCGGTGCGTATGTTTTAACTAAGCATACTAATCACACTGCTAAAATAATCGTAGGTATGGATACTCGTATTTCTGGGGATATGCTTGAATCAGCTTTAATTGCAGGTATATGTTCTGTAGGTGCTCACGCAGTAAGTCTTGGTATTGTTCCAACTCCTGCTGTAGCTTATCTCGTAAGAAAGTATAATGCTGACGCTGGTGTTGTTATTAGTGCATCTCACAATCCAGTTCAGGATAATGGTATTAAATTCTTTAATTCTCAGGGCTTTAAGCTTAGAGATGAAATCGAAAACGAAATTGAAACTTATATGACAGATAAGTGGGAAGAAATTCCTCGTCCTTATGGCGACAAGGTTGGAGCTAAGACACTTGGTGAAGAAGCTATTGACGATTATGTAGACTTCCTTGTTTCTTCAACTGATATTAAACTTGATGGCATTAAACTTGCTATTGACTGTGCAAACGGTGCTACATACAAGGCAGCTCCTATGGCTCTTGAAAGACTTGGTGCTGAAGTTGTAGCTATACATAGAGAACCAGACGGTACTAACATTAACCTTAACTGTGGTTCAACTCATATGGAAGATTTATGCCAGTTTGTAAAGGAAAATGACGATATTCAGCTTGGTATTGCCTTTGACGGTGACGGCGACAGATGTCTTGCCTGTGACGGCAACGGTAATATGGTTGACGGTGATGTTGTTATGGCTATTTGTGCTAAGCATATGAAGGACAACGGCAAACTTAAAAACAACACTATTGTTGCTACAGTTATGAGTAATATGGGTCTTTTCAAAATGGGTCGTGAAAACGGTATCAAGGTTGAAAGAACTAAAGTTGGCGACCGTTATGTCCTTGAACATATATTAGAAAACGGAGATTGTTTCGGTGGCGAACAGTCTGGTCATATTATTTTCTTTGACTACAACACTACAGGTGATGGTACATTAACAGCTATTCAGCTTCTTACTACTCTTAAAAAGCAGAACCAGACACTTGAAGAAGCAAAGAAGATTATGGAAGTATTCCCTCAGGTACTTGTAAACGCAAGAGTTGACAACAAGCGTAAAAAGGAATACCTTTCAAACGAAACTATTAAGGCAGAAATTGAAAAGTTAGAAAGCAAGTTTAGTGGAGAAGGTAGAGTTCTTATTCGCCCTTCTGGTACTGAACCAATTGTTAGAGTTATGATTGAAGGTCGTGACCAGTCTGTCCTCAAAGAAGAGGCCGAAAGACTTGCAAGACTTATTGAAGGTTTATTAAGTTAAGCCGAAGGAGGATTTAAAATGTGTGGTGTAGTTGGTTACATAGGTCACAGAGATGCTGTACCTGTACTTTTAAGTGGTTTAACAAAGCTTGAGTACAGAGGCTATGACTCTGCTGGCGTTGCTGTACTTAACGAAGAAACTGATACTATAAATGTGCGTAAAACTAAGGGTCGTATTGAGAATTTACAAAATCTTCTCCTTACTTCTCCTATTCAGGGTCACTTAGGCATTGGTCACACAAGATGGGCAACTCATGGTGCTCCATCTGATGTTAATGCTCACCCTCACTCTAGTAACGACAGTAAGTTTGCTGTAGTTCACAATGGTATCATTGAAAACTATATGGAATTTAAGGAAGAACTTGAAGCTAAAGGTTACAAGTTCAAGTCTGAAACAGATACAGAAACTGTAGTTCATCTTATTGATAGCTACTATAACGAAGGTATGGACCTCCTTGATGCAGTATTCAAGGTTCTTGACAGAATTGAAGGTTCTTATGCCCTTGGTATTGTTTGTAAGGATTTTCCTGACACACTTATTGCAGCAAGAAAGGATAGTCCACTTGTTGTAGGTATTGGCGAAGGCGAAAACTTTATTGCCTCTGATATGCCAGCTATTTTAAATTATACTAAGAATGTATACCTTCTTGATGACAAGGAAGTTGCTATTATCAAGGCAGATTCTATTGAAATCTTAAACGACAAAAAAGAACCTGTTAAGAAAGAAGTATTTACATACAACTGGGATATTGAAGCAGCTGAAAAGAATGGTTATGACCACTTTATGCTCAAGGAAATTTACGAACAGCCTAAGGTTGTAAAGGATAATATTTCAAGCCGTTTTAGTGATGACGGTAAGAGCATTAAGCTTGACGGTATCAAACTTGGTAAAAAAGAACTTGAAAACATTAACAGAATTTATATTGTAGCTTGTGGTACAGCTTTCTATGCTGGTCAGGTAGGTAAATTCCTTATTGAAAGAATTGCCAGAATACCAGTTAATTCAGAAGTTGCAAGTGAATTTAGATACAAAGACCCACTTATTGATGAGCATACACTTATGATTGTAGTTTCTCAGTCTGGCGAAACAGCTGATACTTTAGCTGCTATGCGACTTGCTCAGTCTAAGGGTGCAAGAGTTTTAGGCGTTGTTAATGCCGTTGGTAGCTCTATTGCAAGAGAAGCTGACGATGTTCTCTATACCCTTGCTGGTCCTGAAATTGCCGTTGCCTCTACAAAGGCATTTAGTGCACAGGTTGTAGCTATGTATCTTCTCACTCTCCATATTGCTCAGGAACTTAACAAAATTTCTCCGGAGGAATTTGCTAAAATTAAGGCTGCCCTTGAAGAATTACCATCTTTAGTAAACAATATTCTTACAAAGGCTGCTCCTGCAATAGAGAAATTTACACAGAAATATATTCACTCAAAGAATGTATTCTACATCGGTAGAGGTCTTGACTACATTGTAGGTATGGAAGGCTCTCTCAAGCTTAAAGAAATTGCATACTTACACAGCGAACCATATGCAGCCGGCGAATTAAAGCATGGTCCTATTGCCCTTATTGAAGATTCTACACTTGTTGTAGGTATTGTTACTCAGGAAGATTTATTCGAAAAGACTGTAAGTAACATTCGTGAAGTTAAGGCAAGAGGTGCTAAGGTTCTTGCTATTGCTATGTCAGGTAATACTGAAATTGAAAAATACGCCGATGATGTAATCTATATTCCAAGAACTCATTGGATGCTTACATCTTTACTTGCTAATATTCCACAGCAGTTATTCGCTTACTATATGGCAAGAGATTTAGGTAATGATGTAGATAAGCCTAGAAACCTTGCTAAGAGCGTTACTGTAGAATAAGGAGGTATTGTATGACAATCGGTATTATAGGAGCAATGGAAGAAGAGGTTACTCTCCTCAAGGAATCCATGAATGTAGTAACTACAAGAAATGTAATTGGCTGTGATTTCTTCGTAGGTAGTGTTGAGGGTTCATCTCACAATATCGTTCTTGTGCGTTCAGGTATAGGAAAGGTAAATGCTGCCCTTTGTGCACAGGTTTTGATTGATATTTTTGCTGTAGACTCTGTTATAAATGTAGGCGTAGCTGGTGCTATTGACCGTACTCTCAAGGTTGGCGATATTGTTATTTCCTCTGATGCTATTCAGCACGACTTTGATACAAGTGCTTTAGGCGATGAACCTGGTTATATTTCAAGAATGGATACAAGCATTTTTGCTGCTGATATTAACCTTATTGACGCTGCTACAGATGCTGTTGAGGAATTAGGTTTAGTTCCTAATATAGGCCGTATTGCCAGCGGAGACCAATTTATTGCTGATTTAGATTCAAAGCATAGAATACAAACTCTTTTCAACCCTCTTTGTTGCGAAATGGAAGGTGCAGCTATTGCTCAGGCTTGCTACTTAAACAAAATTCCTTTTGTTATTTTAAGAGTAATGTCTGATACAGCAGATGGCGATGGAAATGTTGATTATGCACAGTTCTTTAGAGAATCTGCAAAAACAGCTGGTAATATTGTAAATAATATGCTTACAATTTTAAAATAATATATTGACAACATTTTGTTTTAAAATGTAAAAAATTAAATAATTGATTATAGAAGACAATAAATGTCATTTGTCCAATGTCAGACGGACAAGTACATTTGTTGTCTTTTTTTATTTTTAGGAGGTTTAATATGAAAAAACAGTATAAATTTTAAAATTTATTGATAAAATCCCATTTATTGGACTTTGTATGTGATATATTGTAATTACAGTAAGAGAAAGGTAATAAGTACTCCTTTGTATTGTATTTTATTTATTTTTGTTTGTAATATGTTTTATCCTTTCTTGTGTAACTTTACACAAAATTTTTTATAGTTAATTTATTTATTTTTTCCCTTTCTCTTACCTTTCAGAACAAATTAACGACCTTAATTTGTGGCTTGGCAAGCAAGCCATCGGATTTATCTTTCCGATTCATTATAAAATAGCCTATACCATTTCAGTATCGGCTATTTTTTTGTTTAATAATTTTCAATTTTTTTATTTTTATTATTAAAATCCCATTTATTGGACTTTGTATGTGGTATTATAATTACAGTAAGAGAAAGGACCTAAATACTCCTTGAGTTTTTAGTTATTTTTTAATTCATAGTAGTACTTCGTTATTTTTCATATAGATTTTTATTAGTTATAGTTTTTATCTTTATTACTTATACTTCCTTTCTCTTATATCTAAAGAAGTCGATGTCTTTTTGAACATCGACTTTTTTAGATTATTTAATATTTTTCATTTTTTTAATTTTTATTATTAAAATCCCATTTATCGGACTTTGTATATGGTATTATAATTACAGTAAGAGAAAGGACCTAAATACTCCTTGAGTTTTTAGTTATTTTTTAATTCATAGTAGTACTTCGTTATTTTTCATATAGATTTTTATTAGTTATAGTTTTTATCTTTATTACTTATACTTCCTTTCTCTTATATCTAAAGAAGTCGATGTTATTTTGAACATCGACTTTTTTAGATTATTTAATATTTTTTTATTTTTATTATTAAAGTCCTATTTATTGGACTTTGTATATGGTATATTATAACTACAGTAAGAGAAAGGACCTAAATACTCCTTGAGTTTTTAGTTATTTTTTTTAATTCATAATAGTACTTCATTATTTTTCATATAGATTTTATATTAGTATATTTTTTATTTTTATTAGTTACACCTCCTTTCTCTTATATCTAAAGAAGTCGATGTTATTTTGAACATCGACTTTTTTAGATTATTTAATATTTTTTTATTTTTATTATTAAAGTCCTATTTATTGGACTTTGTATATGGTATATTATAACTACAGTAAGAGAAAGGTATTGTATACTCCTTGGTATTTTTATAATTTTTTCTTTTATTTATTTTGTGTTTTCCTTTTTCTTACATTTATTTCAAAACAGCCGATACCCTTTTCAGTATCGGCTGTTTTATTACATAATCTGTTTTACTAAATCTTTAATTTCACTTAAAATATTATTTTCATTTTTAATTGTATAAGAAAGAGTTGTATCTCCTCCGGCACTTGTAACCATAATTTTACCTTTGCTTTCAGCCACAAGAGCCATTGTCTTTTCAGCATTTACACTATTTTTCGTTCTAAACTTAATAAGCACCTTGCCATTTCTCTGTACTATAGAAGTGCCACCCAAAGTATGAACACTAGATTTTACAAGGGCAATATCCAAAAGATTTTGTACAGCTCTAGGTAAATCTCCATATCTATCCAAAAGCTCGTCTTGTACATCATAGTAGTCATTTTCATTATTTATAAGTGAAATTTTCTTATACATTTCAAGTTTTTGGAACTCGCTTGAAATATATGAATTAGGAATATAGGCATTAATCTTAATTTCAATAAGGGTTTCAAAATCTTCTTCAATCTTTTCGCCCTTTAACTCTCTAACAGCCTCATCTAAAAGTTTACAGTACATTTCATAACCTACTGTATCCATATGACCATGCTGTTCAGCACCTAAAAGATTACCAGCACCTCTGATTTCCAAATCTCTCATAGCAATTTTAAAACCAGAACCAAATTCAGTAAATTCTTTTATTGTCTGAAGTCTTTTTTCTGAAACTTCGTGCAACACCTTATCCTGTCTATACATTAAATAGGCATAACTTGTTCTTGTAGAACGCCCTACTCTACCTCTTAACTGATAAAGCTGACTAAGTCCCATACAGTCGGCATCTTGTATTATAATAGTATTGGCATTTGAAATATCAAGACCTGTTTCAATAATTGTAGTACATACCAAAACATTTATTTCATTATCCAAAAATTCCATCATAATATTTTCAAGTTCTCTCTCACTCATTTGTCCATGAGCAAAACCTACATTTGCCTCTGGTACAAGAGCCTGTATCTGTGCTGCAACCTCGTCAATATTACTTACTCTGTTGTAAAGATAATAAACCTGTCCATTTCTTGCAAGCTCTCTCAATATTGCGTCTTTTACAAACTCCGGATTGTATTCCATAACATAAGTCTGTATAGGAAGTCTGTCATTAGGAGCTTCTTCCAAAAGGCTCATATCTCTTATTCCTGTCATAGACATATGAAGTGTTCTAGGTATTGGAGTTGCTGAAAGTGTAAGTACATTTACATTTTTTCTAAGTGCTTTCAACTTTTCTTTATGTGCAACACCAAATCGCTGTTCCTCATCAACAATAACCATACCTAAATCTTTAAACTTAATATCCTTGCTTAAAAGTCTATGAGTACCAACAACTATATCAACGCTACCGTTTTCAATACCGGCAATAGTTTCTCTCTGCTGTTTAGGTGTTCTAAATCTACTAAGCATATCCACATTAATAGGAAAATCGGCCATTCTTGACGCAAATGTGCTATAGTGCTGTTTTGCCAATATTGTAGTTGGAACTAAAAATGCAACCTGTTTTCCGTCCTGAACTGTCTTAAAAGCAGCTCTTATGGCTACTTCTGTTTTACCAAAACCAACATCGCCACAAACAAGTCTATCCATTACCTTTCCACTTTCCATATCTCTCTTACAATCGGCAATAGCATTTAACTGGTCATCTGTTTCCTCATAAGGAAAAGCCTCCTCAAATTCATTTTGCCATACAGTATCTGCCGAATACTGATAACCTCTTGCTGACTGTCTTTGAGCATATAAGTCCACTAAATCCTGTGCAAGAATTTTAACGGCATTTCTTGCCTTAGTTTTAGCCTTTTCCCAAGATACTGTACCTAATTTGTTTAATTTAGGCTTTGCAGCATCGCCACCAATATATTTTTGCACAAGGCTCATCTGGTCTATTGATACATATATAACACCGTCATTGGCATAGCCAACTTTCATATAGTCCTTGCTTACACCATCAGCTATTATCTGTTCAATACCTCTATACACACCAATACCATGGTTTTCGTGAACTACATAATCTCCCACTTTTAAGTCTGTAAAACTTTCAATAGGCTTGCCATTTTTAGATTTTTTCTTTTTCTTCTTTTTCTTTTCCTGTGTAAAAAGCTCATTATCACTTACAATAGCCAATTTATCTTCCGGATATTCAAATCCATGGGTTAAACTACCTCTTGTAATATAAACAATACCAGCTGAAAGCTCTACACCGTCTATATTTTCAACATAAACAGCATTTACATTTCTATCTAAAAGCTCTTTTAATATTCTTTCACTTCTGGTATGACCACCTGCAAGGAATATAATTTTGTACTGTCTTTGGCACATATAAATTAAATCCTCAGCCATCATATCTGGGTCATTTTTAGCTATTGAAGTTGAACGGACAGCAAATTCTACAAGTTCTTTTGGCTTGTAGTCCTTTAATGTATAGGTAATATTGCTTAAAAGTATCGTATTCTTTTTGCTAAGCTGTTTTAACAAATCATCATAAGAAAATACCAATTCTATCTGTTTAGGCAACATATAGCCTTTATCTATTCTATTTTCAATAGAATTGGTAAACTCTCTTATTATAAAATCTCCATGCTCTCTAACTCTGTTTGGTTCATCAATATAGAAACAACTGTCCTTTGGAAAATAGTCTATAAGGCTTGCTGTTTTATCGTAGAAATATTGTATATATCTATCTACTCCAGAAAAACTCTTTTGCTCCCTTAATTTTTCTATTACCTCATCAGTAAGCATTTTTATTTTGTCTGTTTTATTTTTAAAGGAATTTAAGTCCTTTTCAATGTTTTTTATAGCAATTTCTACTTGTTCCTCATTATATACCAATTCTCTCATTGGATAAATTTTAGCCTCACTAATATTGCCTAAAGACCTTTGAGTTTTGGCATCAAGAGTTTTAATTGCATCTACATCTTCATCAAAAAAGTCCAATCGTATAGGGTTTTCATTTACAGCTGAATATATATCAACTATACCACCACGCCTTGCAAACTGACCCTGACCTTCTACAACATCACTATGCTCATAGCCCATAAAAACTAACTTTTTACATAGCTCATCTATATCGTAGGTATCTCCAACCTTTATGTCAAAAACAAAATCTTCAAATATATTTTTAGGTACAAGTCTGTCAAAAAGAGCCTCAACAGTAACAACTACTGTTATTTCTTCATTATTTATAAGCCTTGAAATTATGTTAAATCTTTCTTTTATAATATCCATAGACTTTACATCAGCCCAATAGAAAATTATATCCTTAGCCGGATAAAGAACTACTTTATCCTTTAAAAAGAATTTTAAATCATTATATATTTCTTTAGCCTTTAATTCTGAATGTGTAATGACCAAATTTGACTTATGAACATCATTTGTTATTCCGGCAATTAAATGAGTTTTCTGACCGTCTACAACACCTGTGGCAAGAACAGGAGTTTTATTTTCTTTTATGCTATCTCTTAATCTGTCATAATTTTTATTGCTGTCCAAAAAATCATAAAATATATTCACACTTCCACCTCCTGCAAAACACTTTTACCCCCAAACTTTTTATTTGGGGGTGTATAAAACAACTATTTTCTTGTTTTTACTGTTTTCCTTGACCTTTTTTGTTAAATTTATTCATAGCCTTATCAACATCGCCAGTTTTAACAATAATAGAAACAGCCTCAGCAGCATCAGTAATACCTGAAATTATATCGTCTTTTTCATCATCAGTAAATTTGCTGAGAACATGCTTTGCTAAATCCCAACCGGCAGGCTTTTCGCCTACACCTACTCTAACTCTAGTAAAATTATCATAGCCAAGCTGTCCTATAATACTTCTAAGACCCTTTTGACCACCGTCACTTCCCTTTTTGCGTATCCTGATACCGCCTACAGGAAGATTAATGTCATCACATACTACAATAATTTCTTCAGGAGAAAGTTTATAGAAATTAACAAACTCTCTTACACTATCTCCACTTAAATTCATATATGTTAAAGGCTGTATAAGAAGAACCTTTTCGTTACCTATTCTTCCCTCGCCAACAATAGCCTTATACTTTTCTTTGTTCATATTTATATTATTGTCATAGGCAAGCTTTCCTATAACCTCAAAACCAATATTATGTCTTGTCCAATTATATTCTCTACCTGGATTTCCCAATCCGATTATTGCTATCATTTCTATCACCTCACAAGGCTAAATTATAACATAAGGCACTTATATTTTCAATATTCCCAAGAATTTAAAATAAAACATTTAAGAAGACAAATTATTACAAAAATATTATTCTTCTTAAAAAGTATTGACATTTTTTACCAACCTTGTTAATATTACCTTGTGAATTACGAATATATTTTATTTAAGGAGGTTTTTGTTGTGATTTCTACAGGTATAATAAGAAAGGTTGATAAGCTCGGTCGCTTTGTTCTTCCTAGTGAGTTGAGAGAAAAGTTTCACATTGTTGAAAACGACGCTTTAGAAATTTTCACAAGTGGGGATATGATTGTTCTTAAAAAATATGAAGCTAGAGATATTTTTACAGGTCAATCAGAAAATCTTATTGATTATAAGGATAAGAAGGTTTCTATTGAAAGTATCAGAGAACTTGCTAAACTTGCCGGTTTCAAGATTATAGAAGAAAACGGACCTAAAGAAGAAGATAGATTTAAAATCGAAACTATATTCTAATTATTATACAAAAAGCTATTCCGAAAATCACTTTGGAATAGCTTTTCTGTTTTTCCTAATTTATGCTGTTTTCTTCTTCATTATTTTCTTTACTAACAAAGGCTCAATATTAATGTGCTTATCCATTAATTCTCCTATAAGACCTACAACCTTACCCATAGTAAATGCTGCAAGTACAGTACCTATGCCAAGTCCATCAATATGACCTAAGCCAAAGCCTGTAAGTATTGCTGTAATTGTAAGACAAATTACATCATAGGCTATTTTTATTTTAGAGTATTTCACTTTTGTAATATCTTCTAATTCTCGAGGGAATAAATCTGTTGGTATAATTGGCAAACCACATCTATTGGAAATAGCTATACCAATGCAAATAATTAAATAACTTATTATAAAATAAATCACTCTAAGAGGTATAGTCTGTGGTAATGTAGTTATCCATAGCTGATGTACATCAAGCATTTCGCCAAAAGCAAAGCCTACAACAAAGCTAAATAAATAAGACGGTATAAATCTTTTACGCAAAACCATAAGACTAAATACTAAAACGCCCTGAAAAATATAAGTCCAAGTACCTAAAGTAAGCTGTGGAAAAAGCTCAGAAAAAGCAAATGGAACACTAGAAATAGCCGATATACCTGCACCTGAATGGAGCATTAAAGCAACACCACAGCTATTTATTATAACTGCAATAATAAGTGCTATCTCTCCACTAAAAACAGGCAAACCACTTTTTTCATTAGTTTCTTTCATAAAATAATTCCTCCTAATTTATATATAAAATATAAAAATCAGCTATTATTGTAAACCTACAAAAAACCGCTGTCAATAGTAAGACAACGGTTTAATAATTTAATATGAAAATTTCGTATCAGGAAAGAGGAAACTCCTAGAGAGGTTTAATCCTCTCCGGAATTTGAATAATATCATTATTTTAGAACTGGTCAACGCCCTGAAGTGCTGCTGCATTTGTTTCCCCTGTTCTAACCTTTACTACTTCGTCAATACCATAAACGAAAATCTTACCGTCGCCGATATTACCTGTGTAAAGAGCCTTCTTAGCAGCCTCAATTACTGCTGAAACAGGAACTGCACAAACAACAACTTCAACCTTAATCTTAGGAAGAAGATTAACTTCAACTTCAGCACCACGATAATACTTAGTATTACCTTTCTGAACACCACAACCCATTACATTAACAACTGTCATACCTGTAATGCCTACAGCCTCAAGAGATGCCTTTAAATCTTCAAACTTATCCATCTTACAGATGATTTCAACCTTAGACATTGCTACATCACTAGCAGGTACACCACTCTTGTCAGTAACAACCTGAACAGGAACTGCTTCATCAGAAGATACTGTACCGGCTGCAACAGCAGATGGCATTGTAGGATTAGGAACAGAACCTAAAGATGGCATAAAGTCTGCATAAGAACCGGCTACAAGACCATGTTCAAGAGCATCAAGACCAATAACTTCTTCTTCTGTTGTTACTCTTAAACCAATTGTAGCCTTAATAAGTAAGAATACAATAGTCATTGTAACAATAACGAAAAGAGCTACTGAAAATACACCAACGAGCTGTACTACTGTTCTGTCAATAGAACCTGTAGTGAATAAGCCACCATCTCTACCGAAAAGACCTACGCAAATTGTACCAAATAAACCACAAGCACCGTGAACACCAACAGCACCAACTGGGTCATCAATCTTTAACTTCTGGTCAATAAATTCGATAACTACTACTACAAGAATACCTGCAACAAGACCAATAATAGCTGCTGCCCAAGGGTCAACTGCTGAACAACCTGCTGTAATAGCAACAAGACCTGCAAGAGAGCCGTTTAATGTCATTGAAACATCAGGCTTACCATACTTAACCCAAGTAAATACCATTGTAGCTACTGTTGAAACGGCTGCTGCAATATTAGTTGTCATAAATACATTACCAACATCCATTCCCTGTTCAAAAGAAGAAAGACCGTAGCTAGATGCAGGGTTGAAACCGAACCAACCCATCCAAAGAATGAATACACCTAAAGCACCAAGTGTTAAACTGTGACCTGGAATAGCCTTAGACTTACCATTCTTGTCATACTTACCAATACGAGGTCCAAGAATTGTAGCACCGATAAGAGCTGAGATACCACCTACCATATGTACAATAGTAGAACCGGCATAGTCTGTGAAACCACCTGTCCAAGAACCAAAGCTGAACTGTGATAACCAGCCACCGCCCCAAGTCCAATGAGCTTCAATAGGATAAATAACAGCTGAAATAACAACTGAATATACTAAGTAAGACTTGAACTTAGTTCTTTCTGCCATAGCACCTGAAACGATTGTAGCTGCTGTAGCACAGAAAACAGTATTAAACATAAAGTGTACCCACATAGGTACTGAACCTGTATCGTAGTTTCCTGTAGCAAATAAATCAAAAGAACCTACGATTGGACCATCGCCACCAAACATAAGGCTGTAACCGATAATCCAGAATACAATAGAACCAAAGGCATAATCCATTAAGTTTTTCATAATGATATTACCTGCATTCTTTGCTCTAGTGAAGCCTGTTTCAACCATTGCGAAACCTGCCTGCATCCAGAATACCAATATAGCACCTAAGATAAGCCATATTGTGTCAAAAGCATTAAATGTACTAGCGTCCATAACGACCCCTCCTTAATTGTATAAAAAAAGGAGCCGGATAATGAACTCTGTCATATCCAGCTCCCTCGCTTGATAGTTGGATTATATTCCAAAGTTAAAAAAAATGCAAGACCTTTTTTATAATTTCTTAATATTTATGCAATTTTTATTTTTTTAACTTGCATTTTTTTATATTTTTATAACTTTTTAATAAAAAAAATTTCTCACTTTTTATACCTCCTAAATTCATTTTATTTTTTATTATTTTATCCACACACAATAGATATTCTCTAGTTTTTAAATTTATGACCAACTAATCCTGCATTTTATTTTATATTTTTCTACTATATAGTAGTGTGAAATAAATTTTTGAAGATTTTAATGACTATATTATTCATAATACTTGACAGCAAGGTGCAAAAACTTGTATAATGAACAGGAATAAGCAAGAATTTTAATATGAAGTTTTATTTTTTTAACTTGTATTACTAGGAGGAGATAAGTATGGCTACTTTGGACGAAATGTCTCAAGTCGAGCTTCTACAGTTACAGAAAGATTTACAGGCTGAATACGATAAATTAAAAGGATTAAACCTTAACTTGGATATGTCCAGAGGTAAGCCTGCTGGAGCACAGCTTAATTTATCTAATGATATTTTAACTATGCCCCTTAATAACTACATCACTTCTGAAGGTGTTGATGTAAGAAATTACGGTATACTTGACGGTATTGCCGAACTCAAGGGTCTTTTTTCAGACTTACTTAATATTCCAACAAAAAATATTATTGTAGGTGGAAATTCCTCTCTTAATCTTATATATGATTCTTTTGCTAGACTTTATATATTTGGTGCTCTCGGTTCTACACCTTGGGGCAAATTAGATAAGGTTAAAATACTTTGTCCTGTACCAGGTTATGACAGACATTTTTCTATCTGTGATGAATTTGGTTTTGAAATGGTTCCTGTTCCTATGACTGAAACAGGTGTTGATATGGATATAGTAGAAGACCTTGTTAAAAATGACCCTACTGTAAAGGGTATCATTTGTGTTCCTCTTTATTCAAATCCTGACGGTATTTGCTACAGCGATGAAACCGTTGAAAGACTTGCAAAGATGGAAACTGCAGCAGAAGATTTCAAGATTTTCTGGGACAATGCTTATGCTATCCACCATGTATATAAGGAAGTTGAATTATTAAACATTTTTGATGTATGTAGAAAGTACAATACTCTTGATAGAATACTTTTCTTCTTCTCTACATCTAAAATTACATTCCCTGGTTCAGGTGTTGCCCTTCTTGCAGCAGGCGATAACTATATAGAAGAAATAAAGAAGCATTTTGGTGTACAGACTATTGGTCATAACAAAATCAATATGCTTAGAACATACAATTTCTTCAAGACTGCTGACGGAGTTAAACTTCATATGAAGCGTCTTGGTGCATTATTAAGAGAAAAATTTGATATTGTTCTCAATAAACTTGATGCAGAATTTGAAGGTACAGACTACTTAAAGTGGCATAAGCCTATGGGTGGTTACTTCATTAGTGTTTTCACTCAGAATGGTTGTGCTAAGGAAACTGTACGCCTTGCAAAAGAATGTGGACTTATTTTAACAAATGCAGGTGCTACTTACCCTCATGGAATGGACCCTAACGACAGCAATATCAGAGTTGCTCCATCTTATCCAACTTGCGAAGATTTAATTCAGGCTATGGATATTTTCTGTGTATGTGTAAAACTTGCAGCAGTAAATAATAAATTAAAAAATAACTAAGGAGATATAAAAATGGCAAAATTTAATGAAAATTATCTTAATGTTAAGCAGAGCTACCTTTTTAGCGAAATTGCTAAGAGAGTAAGTGCTTTTGAACAGGCTAACCCAGACAAGCCAGTTATCCGTCTTGGTATTGGCGATGTAACTTTGCCACTTAGCAAAAGTGTTATTGAAAGCTTACATTCTGCTGTTGATGAAATGGGTAATGCTGAAACTTTCAAGGGTTATGGTCCAGAACAGGGTTATGACTTTTTAAGAAATGCTATTCAGGATTACTACAAGAGAAACGGTGTTGAAATTGACGCTGACGAAATTTTTGTTTCTGATGGTGCTAAGAGTGATACTGGTAACATTACTGACCTTTTCTCTGTAGACAACACAGTTCTCATTCCTGACCCAGTTTATCCTGTTTATGTTGATACAAACACTATGAACGGCAGAAAAATAATTTATATGGACGCTAACGAAGAAAATGGTTTCCTCGCTATGCCAAATCCAGATGTTCACGCAGACATTATTTACCTTTGCTCTCCTAACAACCCAACAGGTGCTGTATATAACAAGGAACAGTTAAAGGCTTGGGTAGATTATGCTCTTGCAAACGATGCTATTATCCTTTTTGACTCTGCTTACGAATGTTTCATTACTGAACCAGACCTTCCACGCAGTATCTTTGCTATTGAAGGTGCTAAGAAGTGTGCTGTTGAATTCTGTTCTCTTTCTAAGACAGCAGGTTTCACAGGTACAAGATGTGGTTACACAGTAGTTCCTAAGGCAATTACTACAAAGGCATCTAACGGTACAGAAATGAACCTTAACAAGATGTGGAACAGACGCCAGACTACTAAGTTCAACGGTGTTCCTTACATTGTTCAGAGAGCTGCTGCTACTGTATTCTCTGTAAAGGGTATGGAAGAAGCTAAGGCTATGATTGATGTATACAGAGTAAATGCAAAGATTATTGCTGACACTATGGACGAACTTGGTATCAAGTACTTCGGTGGTGTAAATTCTCCATACATTTGGTTACAGTGCCCAGACGGTATGTACAGCTGGGACTTCTTCGATAAGCTCTTAAATGAAATTCAGGTTGTAGGTACTCCAGGTGCTGGTTTCGGTACAAACGGCGACAACTACTTCCGTCTTACTTCATTTAACAACAAGGCTAATACAGAAGAAGCTATGAGAAGATTTAAGAAATTATTCCAGAAGTAATATAATATTCAGAACAAATTAACTCCGTTAATTTGTGGCTTGGCAAGCAAGCCATCGGATTTATCTTTCCGATTCACTATTCAGAACAAATTAACTTCGTTAATTTGTGGCTTGCAAGCAAGCCATCGGATTTATCTTTCCGATTCACTATTCAAAAAGGCTGTCGATTTAATCGACAGCCTTTTATTTTTGTGGCTTTGTAGCAAAAGGTGCAATTTCACTACATTATTTTGTAATTGTCTTTTGTCCTTTAAGGCAATAAAACAAAATATTTTAGCCCTTATCACCTCCCAGAACTTCTCTCTTTTTTCTTGTTCCTAATTTTATAATATCACTTGGAGTTAGCTCTATGTCAACAGATTTTTTTGCAAAAAAATAAACCTCAGCCTTTTACAGCTAAAGTTTATTTCAATTATATATTAGTAAAATTTCAATATATCGTCTACAGCCTTACGCTTTGGCTTAGCTGGTGCAACTGTACCATATCCCACAGCAATAACTGAAACAACGGTTTCTGTTTCAGGGATATTTAATTCCTTGCGTATTTTTTCACTATCTCGTATTCCCATAATAAGTGTATCAAGACCTAATTCTTTGGCTTTAAGAATAAAGTTTTCATTATGCAATCCTAGGTCATAGTATCCCCAACCATTACCACATTCATTATCCGGATTGCCATCTCTATCAAAACCTGAACGGTTTGATACAAATGTTGTAACAACAAGTGTTGCTCCATGAGAATTTTTGGCATTAAACTCTGGAAGACAGTCTGTAGATAACTTTTTCTTCATTTCATCACTTAATACACAATAGTATCTAGCTGTTTGGGAATTTTTCCACGATGGAGCTTGTATACCCGCCTCTACTAACTGTCTTATTTGGCTTTCAGATACCTTTTTTGTTTCATCAAAAGCACGCACACTTCTTCTTGTTTCAAGTAATTTATCAAATTCCATTATCTTTCCTCCTGAAATTTCATATCACTTCAAATATATTGTTTCTATTTATCCCAAAGTATCACTTTTCCACTCTTTAATGTTTCCGGAATGTTAATTAATCTTTGATTTTCAGAACCTCTGAACTTTAGAGTTATGTTTTTCTTTTCTTCTATAAACTCTCCGTCTACAAGAATATCTATATTTTTAAGTATTTTATCCACAAAAGGTGTATTCATTTTTCCACCTGTGTGCAATTCTTCAAAAACATAACCACTATACACCCATATATTTTTCTGTGGGTACAAATCCTTTGCTTTTTCTATAAGTTGTGCTACTGGTTCTTGATTTTTAAATTCAAAAGGTTCTCCACCTAGTACAGAAAGCCCAGCTATATAATCGTGATTTAATAAATCAAGTATATATTTTTCAGTTTCCTGTGTATAAGTCTCTCCAAAATTAAAATCCCAAGTAGCCTCATTAAAGCAATTTTTACAATGATGAGTACAGCCAGAAACGAAGAGGGAAACTCTTACACCCTCTCCGTTTGCTATATCCACTTTTTTTATTTCACCGTAGTTCATATTATAAATGTAATTCTCTTTCCTTTATTTCCTGTGTTCTACCCTGATTCCAGAACTGAGTACCAATATATCCACAAGTTCTTCTGGCAACACTCATTCTATTCTGGTTTGTATTACCACAGTTAGGACATTTCCACAAAAGTTTGTCATTTTCGTCTTGTACTATTTCAATTTCTCCGTCATATCCACATTCCATACAGTAGTCAGACTTTGTATTAAGTTCAGCATACATAATATTGTTATAAATATGCTTCATTACAGCAAGTACAGCAGGAATATTGTTATTCATATTAGGTACTTCGACATAGCTTACAGCACCACCTGGAGATAATTTTTGGAACTGTGACTCAAATGAAAGTTTGTCAAAGGCATCAATTTTTTCTCTTACATTAACATGATAGCTGTTTGTTATATAGCTCTTGTCTGTAATACCCTCAACAATGCCAAATCTCTTTTGCAAGCACTTTGCAAACTTGTATGTTGTGGACTCTATTGGAGAACCATATAAACTAAAGTCAATATTTGTTTCCTTTCTCCACTTTTCACAAGCATCGTTTAAATGTTGCATTACACTTAAAGCAAAGCCTGTAGCAGATGGGTCTGTATGTGACTTACCTGTCATATACTTAACACATTCATAAAGTCCTGCGTAGCCAAGAGAAATAGTAGAATAACCATTATACAATAACTTGTCTAAAGTTTCTCCCTTTTTAAGGCGTGCCAAAGCACCATACTGCCATAAAATAGGAGCTACATCTGAAGGCGTATTTTTCAATCTTTCGTGTCTACACATAAGAGCCTTGTAGCAAAGGTCAAGTCTTTCATCAAAAATATCCCAGAATTTATCCATATCTTTTCCTGAAGAACAAGCTATATCTACAAGATTAAGAGTTACTACACCCTGATTAAATCTGCCATAGAATTTTGGCTTATTATTTTCGTCTTTATATACAGTAAGGAAAGAACGGCAACCCATACAAGGATAGCAATTACCTTCTTTTAATTCTTTCATAACCTTTTCAGAAATATAGTCTGGAACCATTCTCTTAGCTGTACAACGGGCAGCAAGCTCTGTAAGATACCAATATGGACTATCTTCACTTATATTATCTTCTTCAAGTACATAAATAAGTTTAGGGAAAGCAGGTGTTACATATACACCCTTTTCGTTCTTAATACCAAGAAGTCTTTGCTTGAGAACTTCCTCTATAATCATAGCAAGGTCATTTCTAAGACTTTCTTCTACTTCGTCTAAGTACATAAATACAGTAACGAATGGTGCTTGTCCGTTAGTTGTCATTAATGTAATAACCTGATACTGTAAAATCTGAACACCACGCTTGATTTCTTCTTTTACATTCTTTTCAGCAAGGGAATTAATCTGTTCTTCTGTTACTTCAATACCCTCATTTTTCATATTTTCAGCAACAATTTTTCTGTACTTTTTACGACTAATATCAACAAAAGGAGCAAGATGAGAAAGTGTAATACTCTGACCACCGTACTGTGAACTTGCTACCTGTGCAATAATCTGTGTTGCTACATTACAGGCTGTAGAAAAACTCTTTGGTTTTTCAATCATAGTTTCGCTTATAACTGTGCCATTTTGGAGCATATCCTCTAAGTTTACAAGGCAACAGTTGTGCATATGCTGTGCAAAATAATCTGAATCGTGGAAGTGAATTATACCGTCTTCGTGAGCTTTTACAACATCTTCTGGAAGTAAGAGTCTTTTTGTAATATCCTTTGATACTTCGCCTGCCATATAGTCACGCTGTACACTATTTATAGTAGGATTTTTATTAGAGTTTTCCTGCTTTACTTCTTCATTAGCACATTCAATAAGGCTCAAAATCTGGTCATCTGTAGTATTTGCTTTTCTAACTAAAGCTCTCTTATATCTGTATGTAATGTACTTTCTAGCAACAGAAAAATGCTCTCTTTTCATAATCTCATCTTCTACGAGATTTTGTATTTCTTCAACATTTAAAGTTCTCGACATTGAAGAACATTCTTCTTCTACGCTTTTAGTAATATCCTCTATTTCTTCTTTGGTAAGTCTTTCTATTTCAGGCACTTCAGTATTTGCCTTTTCAACAGCAGCAACAATCTTACTATTGTCAAAAACAACCTCTGTACCATTCCTTTTTATTATGTTCATATCTAACTTCCCTCTTTACTTTTTTAATTTCAAAATTTTCAGCACTAGATATTGTATCACAAACATTATCAAACCACAAGATATAGTTTGGAATTTTTAAAAATATTAATTTTATTAAGCCTATAATTTATTTTCTGTGTATTACTTGCTTTTTTGGTAAATATACTTTAATATAGAGTTAGAAGTATTGTTTTTTCCATTTATAACCTTATTTTGCAATATGTAAATGGAATTTTTTAAGGAGGAAGTTATGGCTGATAGGACAAATTATATCGAAAATATATTACGACTTTCTCAGGTTGACTTTAAATATCTTAATTATGATGCCATATTCTCTGATGAAACAGAAAATTATCGTTATCCATCTGTTCCTGTATCAGGAAAAAATTTTACTATAACTCTAAGAGTTGGCAAAGATAATATTGATAGTGCATATATATGCTATGGCTGTTGTTATGTAAAAATGCAGAAAAATCATTCAACAGATTTTTTTGATTATTACGAAGGTACTTTCATATGTGATAGTGAACCTATGAACTACTATTTTCAGATAATATGTGACAGTCGCACCTATTTTTATAACAAAGCCGGCGTTGTAAAGGATATAAACAGCGAATATAATTTCACTATTTTACCTGATTTTAGCACACCTAGTTGGGCAAAAGGTGCTGTAATGTATCAAATATATGTTGACCGATTTTACAACGGGGATAAGTCAAACGATGTAGTTACAAATGAATATGAATATTTAGGTTTAAAATCTAAACACATTGAAGACTGGGACACTCCTTTAGAAAATATGGATGTCTGTAACTTCTACGGCGGAGATTTACAGGGTGTTATTGATAAAATGGACTATCTTTCAGATTTAGGCATTGACGCAATATATTTTAATCCTATATTTGTTTCTCCTAGTAACCACAAATATGACATACAGGATTATGAACATATTGACCCTCACTACGGTGTTATTGTTACAAAAACAGGCAATCCTCTTTCTAACGAGGACAAAGACAACAAAAATGCCACTTTGTATATGGCAAGAACTACCGACCCTAAAAATTTAGAGGCAAGTGACCAGCTTTTAGCAAAGTTAATTGGTATTGCTCATAGTAAAGGTATAAAGGTTATACTTGACGGTGTATTTAATCATTGTGGAGCTTTTAATAAATGGCTTGACAGAGAGGGTTTTTATGAAAAAAATGGCTATCCAGTAGGTGCTTATGCCTCTGAAAATAGCTCTTATCACAATTTTTTCAACTGGACTGGCGGACAATGGCCTAATAACGAACATTATTCCAGTTGGTGGGACCACCCTAACCACCCAAAACTTAACTACGAACATTCTGATGAATTGTACACATATATAATGAATATTGCTCGTAAATGGGTATCTCCACCTTATAATGCCGATGGTTGGCGACTTGATGTTGCTGCTGATTTAGGTCTTAGTAAAGAATTTAATATGAAATTCTGGAGAGATTTTAGAAAAGTAGTTAAAAATGCTAATCCTAATGCTGTTATTATTGCTGAACACTATGGCGACCCTAAGGATTGGCTTATGGGTGACCAATGGGATACTGTAATGAACTATGACGCCTTTATGGAGCCTATTACATGGTTCTTAACAGGTATGGAAAAGCATAGCGAAAAGGCAGATATACACAAATACAACAATGCTGGAGATTTTGAGGCATCTATGAGATACTATACATCTCGTTTCAGTAATGAAAGTCTTAATGTCGCTATGAATCAGCTTTCAAACCACGACCATTCAAGATTTTTAACACGAACAAATAGAAAAACTGGTAGACTTCACACCTCTGGCACATTTGAGGCAGATACAGGCATAAACTTAGGAATAATGAAAGAAGCTATTACTTTCCAAATGACTTGGCCTGGTGCTCCAACAATATACTATGGCGATGAAATTGGTATGACTGGCTGGACAGACCCAGACAATAGGCGTCCATTTCGTTGGGACGATATGAATGAAGATATTCTTTCCTACCACAAATGCCTTATTAATATAAGACATTCTCGTGAAATTTTCAAAAGCGGTTCTTTAGACTATCTTTATATGGGATATGGTCTTATATGCTACGGAAGATGGAATAAAAATGACTATGGAACAGTAATATTAAACAATCAGTATAAAGCAACAGATATATCTGTTCCAGTATGGCGTTTAGGGGCAAAAAACGGCGATACTATGATTAGCCTTGTAATAAGTAATATGACAAATTTTATCCAAAATAACACAGTTTACATTGTTAAAAACGGATGTATAAAAGTTTCACTTCCACCTTTTAGCAGTTGTGTTATAGCAAAGAAAATATAATTCATTAAATAAAAAAAAACAGCTTTGGTTTTGTAAAAAATCCAAAGCTATTTTTATTGCAAAGATAAAAGCAAATGACATCTCATTTGCTTTTAAAAAATACAGAACGCAGTATATTATAGTTAATCAACCCAAGGCCCTTAACTGATAGATATTATATCATACCATTTTTTGTCAGTCAATATAATTTCTGTCTTTTTAAAAAATTTTACAAAAATTATACAAATTTAATGATATGATAATCTATCAATATTAGTTTAAACCCTACAAGACCCTAGGTCAATCCAAAAGTTAATACCTTTTTCGACAATAGTATACACAATTTTAGCCATATAATAACCAGCCTATATTTCCCATATTTTCCCAATTATATTTATAGACAACAAAAAAAGATGCACTTCAAAGAAATGCACCTTTTCTATATTCATATAGTCATAATTAGTCAACTGTAACAACAGTTTTCTTGTCGTAAGAACCACAAGACTTACAAACTCTATGAGGCATCATCAACTCACCGCACTTGCTGCAAGCAACTAATGTTGGAGTAGAAATCTTCCAACTCTGAGCCTTTCTCTTGTCTCTCTTAGACTTAGACATTTTTCCCTTAGGACAAATTGACATCTTTTACACCTCCTCATCATCATCTTTAAAAAGAGTTAACAACTTTTCAAATTGTGGATTTATATAACCTCTGTCACAGCCACAATCGCCTTCGTTGAGATTATGCCCACATTTAGGACACAAGCCCTTGCAATGGTCGGAACACTCTGCTTTCATTGGCATATTAAGCATAATGTCAGCAATAACAGCCGGCTTTAAATCGACAGTCTTATCTGAAAGTTCCCAAAACTCTTTTTCAGAATCGACATCCTCGGAGAAGACCTCGTTCATATTCAAATCAAGCTGGGCTTCAAAAGCACTAAGACATTTGTCACAATTCAAGCTTAAAACGGCAGCAATCTCGCCTTCCACAACGCAGTTTCTGTCAACACGCTGCACAGTACCAGTAACTTTTACCTTACAAGGAACATCTCCACCACTTCTAGGAATGGTAATTTCTTCCTCAAAAGCAAAGTCCATAGGCTCTAGTGCAAGATTTTTAACATTAATAAGCATAACAAACACCTCTGTTCCGTCAGAATAGTGTGTCTATCCGATATGTCAAGGAAAACTCCTTAACACACATCAAACGATATTATACAGCTTTTTATAAAATTTGTCAAGTAATTTTTTACTTTGAAAGTAATTCCATTGTATCCTGAGCAATCATTAATTCTTCGTCAGTAGGAATGATGAAAGTCTTCATTGTGCTACCTTCGCCAGTAAAGTCTACATCGCCTCTAAGCTTATTCTTTTCTGGGTCAATCTTAACACCAAGACATTCAAGATATTCACAAATAGCAGCTCTGTGACCTGCATTGTTTTCGCCAATACCAGCTGTGAATACGATAGCGTCACAACCACCAAGAGCGATAACATAAGAACCAATGTACTTAGCAATCTGGTATCTGAACATATCAAGACCAAGCTTTGCTCTTTCGTTACCTTCGTTCATAGCAGCTTCAGCATCTCTGAAGTCACTTGAAATACCAGTAATACCTAAAAGACCAGACTTCTTGTTCATAATAGTATCAATTTCATCTGGAGTAAGGTTTTCCTTCTTCATAAGGTAAGGAACGATAGCTGGGTCGATGTCACCACATCTAGTACCCATTTCGAAACCTGCAAGTGGAGTAAGACCCATAGAAGTATCAATACACTTGCCGTCCTTAACAGCAGCAATAGAAGAACCATTACCTAAGTGGCAAGTGATTACTCTGCTGTGTTCTGGGTTGCCTAACATTTCGATAGCTCTCTTAGAAACATATCTGTGGCTTGTACCGTGGAAACCATATCTTCTTACATTGTACTTTTCATAATATTCGTATGGAAGTGGGTACATATAAGCCTTTGGAGGCATAGTCTGGTGGAAAGCTGTATCGAAAACAGCTACATTCTTAACACCTGGCATTAATTCTTCACAAGCTTCGATACCCATAAGGTTAGCTGGGTTGTGGAGAGGACCAAGGTCAGCACATTCAGCAACAACCTTCTTAACTTCTTCAGTAACAATACAAGATTCTGTGAAGAACTTGCTACCATGAAGTACTCTATGACCAACACCATTGATTTCGCTAAGGTCAGCGATTACACCACATTCTGGGTCAACAAGCTTATCCATAACTAACTTAATAGCTTCGCTATGGTTTTTAAGTGGCTGTTCGAAAACATACTTATCCTTTGCCTTGCCTGCTGGCTTATGCTGAAGATTAGAACCGTCAATACCAATTCTTTCAACAAGGCCCTTTGCAAGAACATCATTATTATCCATATTGTATAACTGGTACTTTAAAGATGAGCTACCACAGTTAATAACAAGAATTTTCATTGTTTTTCTCCTTTATAGAAAATTATAAAATATATTTATACGGTGTGGAAATGTTTATGTAAAACAAAATCAAGTATCACCGTTTTTAATACAAATACTAAATTAAGCTAACTGAGCCTGTACTGCTGTCATAACAACAACACCTACGATATCGTCAGCGAAACAACCTCTTGAAAGGTCATTAACAGGCATTGAAAGACCCTGTAAAACTGGACCATAAGCATTTGCCTTAGCTAATCTCTGAACTAACTTGTAACCAATGTTACCAGCTTCAAGACTAGGGAATACTAATGTGTTAGCATGACCAGCAACCTTGCTGTTTGGAGCCTTAGCAGCTGCAACACTAGGAACGATAGCAGCATCAAGCTGTAATTCACCGTCAATAGCAACTTCAGGATACTTTTCCTGTGCAATCTTAACAGCGTCAGCAACCTTAGTTACATCGTCAGACTTTGCACTACCCATAGATGAGAATGAAAGCATAGCAACCTTAGCTGTACCACCAGTAAATGCTTCAAAAGATTCAGCAGAAAGACCAGCAATTTCAGCAAGCTTTTCAGAATCAAGAGTAGGGTTTACAGCACAATCGGCAAATACGAATACGCCGTCATCACCAAATTCACAATCAGGTACTTCCATTAAGAAGAAACCAGAAACAGAGCTGATACCAGGCTTAGTCTTTAATAACTGTAAAGCTGGACGAATAGTGTTACCAGTTGAATGGCAAGCACCAGAAACAGCACCGTCAGCATCGCCACACTTACACATAAGGCAAGCATAGTACATATAATCTTCTTCCATCATCTTCTGAGCAGATTCAGCAGTTACGCCCTTCTTAGCTCTTAATTCAACGAACTTGTCAATATACTTCTGCTTGTTAGGGTCATTAAATGGGTCAACAATAGTTGCACCAGAAATGTCAAAACCCTTGCTATTTTCAGCAATTTCTTCAGGTGTACCGATGATAATAAGATTTGCAAGACCTTCCTTTAAAATCTTTTCAGCGGCTTCAAATGTTCTCTTATCCATAGACTCAGGTAAAACAATAGTCTTCTTGTCAGCCTTTGCCTTAGCCTTTAAGCTATCTAAAATACTCATATTTTTTCTCCTTTCAGAATTGAAAACTCGGAGTAGCCTACTCCTACATATTGTTAATTATACCCCTATTAACAAAATTTCACAATATGTTTTTCAAAAAAAATTGTAATTTTTTTATAGTTTTGTTATAATTGTAGAAAATATAATGGGATTTAAAAAATAGTTATGCGTTTTTCCCATATGGGGTTATTTTAAGAGGAGTTGTTTGGCTATGAATACGGCTATAATTGCAGAATACAATCCTTTCCATAAAGGACATTTATACCATATTAACAAAACAAAAGAAAAAACTGGAGATAGTAATATTATAGCCATAATGAGTGGCAATTTTACTCAAAGAGGCGAACCCGCTATTTTGGATAAAGTTTTAAGAACTAAAATGGCACTTTTAAACGGTGTAGATATGGTTCTTGAACTTCCTGTGGAATATGCTACTGGTTCAGCTGATGTTTTTGCCTTTGGTGCAATAGATATTATAAACAAAAGTAACTTTATTGATACACTTTCTTTTGGTTCTGAATCTGGGGATATTACTGCTTTTTCAGACATTGCAGATGTTTTGAACACAGAACCTGAGGAATTTAAAACTCTTTTAAAAATGGAACTTGGAAAAGGTGCATCTTATCCTGTAGCACGAGCTTTGGCATTAAGCAGCTACCTAAACAGAGATATTTCATTTTTAAATAATCCCAACAATATATTAGCCCTTGAATATACCAGAGCTTTAAAGCGTACAGAAAGCCCTGTTTGGCCTTGTACTATACAAAGAGTAGTTTCAGAATACAATTCAGAAGAAATGACAGGCAGTATTTCTTCAGCATCTGCTATAAGAAAAGCATTTTCCGATGAAAATATAGAAGAAGCCCTTTCAGCACTACCTGAAAGCTGCGGAGAAATACTGGTTAAAGAATTAAAATCTGTACCAGTCATTGACGATTACTCCTCTGCCCTCCACTATATTTTAAGAACAAAAACAGCTGAAGAAATATCACAATACGCCGATATTACAGAGGGTTTAGAAAATAGAATTATTAACAATATGGGGCAAAAGCCAATAAGTGAAATCATAAACATAATTAAAACAAAAAGATATACCTATACAAAGCTTCAGCGAGCTATTCTCCATATTATTTTAAATGTAAAGAAAACTGACCAAAATATGAACGAAGGTGTTCAGTATATACGAGTTCTAGGCTTTAGAAAAGAAAAGGAACATTTATTAACAGAACTTTCTCAAAAATCATCTGTTCCTGTAATAACAAATGCTAAAACTGCCGAAGATTATCTCCATAAAGAAATTATGGCAACAGATTTGTACTATATGATAACAAATGGAGAAAAAGGCAAAGAATATACTAACCCTATAGTTGTGTTGTAATATGGATAAGAAAACATTTGCCGAAAGACTAGCACAGTTACGCACAGAAAAAGGTATTTCTGCTCGTGATATGAGCCTTTCAATAGGTCAAAGTCCAAATTATATAACAAGTATAGAAAGTGGTAGAAATTTGCCATCTATGACAGCTTTCTTTTATATTTGTGAATATTTCCATATTACTCCTGTAGAATTTTTTGACACTGAAAATATAAATCCTAAAAAAATACAGAGCTTTTAGGTCTAATTAAAAATTTCAATAGTGAAGACATAGATATAATTATTACTTTAATAAAAAGACTAAAGAAATAAAAAACTGCTTTATACAAACATCAAGTCTGTATAAAGCAGTTTTTATTATACTTCAATATTTTATTTATCTAATGTAGGTATTTCTGTATCGTCTGTACCCTCAAGATTATTAAGCCATTTCTTAGTTTCCTTAGCAATAAGACCAGAAGTAAACACAAGAGCAATAATATTTGGAATAGCCATAAGGGCATTGAAAATATCTGAAAGACTCCAAACAATATCAAGCTCAATAACAGGACCTAATAATATAACAAATACAAATATAATCTTAAAGAAGATTGTAGCTCTCTTACCAAATAAATATTCAGCACATCTTTCACCATAATAACTCCAACCTAAAACAGTTGTGTAAGCAAAAGTAATAATACCAAATACTAATATAATTGAGCCAAGAACAGGTATCTGTGAAAAGGCAGCTGTAGTCATCTGACCACCATTCTGAATACTGCTCATATTAATATCTGGATTTTTCATAATTGTTGTTACAAGTGTAACACCTGTAATAAGACAAACAACTACTGTATCCCAAAAAGTACCTGTTGATGAAATTAAAGCCTGTCTTACAGGGTTCTTAGTCTTTGCAGCAGCTGCAACAAGAGGAGCAGAACCAAGACCGGATTCATTTGAGAACAAACCCCTTGCTATACCATATTGGGCAGCAGTAATAGCACCTCGACCTACTAAACCACCGGCAACAGCACCAGGAGTGAAAGCAAGGTGAAGAATAGCCTTAATACCTGGAATTATGTAGTCATAGTTCATACCTAAAATTACAAAACAGCCTATAACATAGCAAGCAGCCATAGTAGGAACAAGTTTTTCACAGACTATTGCTATTTTCTTAATACCACCAATAATAACGAAGGCAGTAATAACTGCAAGCACAATACCGATTGCTATAGGTGGAATTTTAATGAAGGTAACATTTGAAGTTACAATTTCTGAAATTGCATTAACCTGTACCGCACTACCAATACCAAATGACGCAAGAAGTGCAAAAAGTGCAAAGAGCATACCAAGCCACTTCATATTAAGTCCACGCTCAAGAACATACATAGCACCACCGAGCATACGACCATCTCTACTCTTTACTCTATATTTAATAGAAATAAGAGATTCTGCGTACTTTGTAGCAATACCAAATATACCAGTAATCCAACACCAGAATACTGCACCAGGGCCACCAATGAATATGGCAGTACCTACACCAACAATATTACCAGTACCAATAGTAGATGCTAAAGCTGTTGTAAGTGCCTGAAAGGGACTAACATCGCCATCTTTAGATGGGTCTTTAGTAACTGAAAGCTTAATACCGGTAAAAACTTTTCGCTGAATAAAGCCTGTCCTCAAAGTGAGAAATATATGAGTTCCCAATAATAAGATTACCATAAATGGAGCCCATATGACTGTATCCAACCAATTAATAAAATTGTTGATAAATTCCATAATCTTTTCTCCTTCAAAATTATTTTATTAATTCTTAAATTTTTATAAACAAAATTTTATCACATTGTAATATATTTTGTCAATAAAATACAAAAAAGACCCATTTCTACAACTAGAAACAGGTCTTTGTTCCAAATCAAAACTATATTACAGAATATTATTTCTTCCAAAAAAGCCCTACTTTTTACAAATATATCCCATAATACATTTTTCATACACCCATTCTACCAAAAAATTCAAAATATTTCAACAATTTTTCAGTATTATTTTTTTCTCAATTTAGCAAAATAATTACAAAATGCTCAAAGGCAATAGGATAATTTACTACATTTATAGATAAAATTCAAACTGACAAATTCATATAAATATAGTATAATATATATGGAAACGGTTTTTTTGAAGATATATTAATTCTTCGATGACAGTATCTATTTCCTATTGACATAATAGGAAAAATATAGTATTATCATTTCACAGATAATTTATAAAAAATAATTATATAAAATAAATAGAAAGAAGTGTAAAATATGGAATATTATTTTGACAATGCAGCTACTACTCAAACTAGAGCAGAAGTTTTTGAAGCTATGAAAGATTATTTCTGCGTAAATTACGGAAATCCTTCTAGTATTTACAAAATTGCTCAAAAAAATAAAGCTGCTGTCGATAAAGGTAGAGAACAGGTTGCTAAGGCAATTAATGCAGATACAAACGAAATTTACTTCACAGCTGGTGGTTCTGAATCAGACAACTGGGCTTTAAAGGGTATTGCTTTAAGCTATCAGAACAAAGGTAAGCACATTATTACAACTGCTATTGAACACCATGCTATTCTTCATACTTGCCAGTTCCTTGAAACTCAGGGTTATGAAGTAACTTACCTTCCTGTTGATGAATATGGTAAGGTTTCTCTTGAAGATGTTAAGAACGCTATCCGTCCTGACACAATTCTTATTTCAGTAATGTTCGCTAACAACGAAATTGGTACTATTGAACCTATTGCTGAAATCGGTAAAATTGCTCACGAACATGGTATTATTTTCCACACAGATGCTGTTCAGGCTGTTGGTCATGTACCTATTGATGTAAAGGCTATGAACATTGACCTTCTTTCAATGAGTGGTCACAAGTTCTACGGTCCTAAGGGTATCGGTGCTTTATACATTAAGAAAGGCGTTAAGATTGGACCTTTCATTCATGGTGGTGCTCAGGAAAGAAACAGACGAGCTGGTACAGAAAATGTTCCTGGTATCGTAGGTATGGGTCTTGCTCTTGAACTTGCTGTAAATGAGCTTGATGAAGAAATGGCAAGACTTAAAAAGTTAAGAGAAAAGCTTATTCATGGCATACTTGATAACATTCCTTATGCTAGACTTAACGGTCACCCAGAAGACAGACTTCCTGGTAATGTAAATATTTCTTTTGAATATATCGAGGGCGAATCTATTCTTCTTCTCCTTGATATGAAGGGAATCTGTGCTAGTAGTGGTAGTGCTTGTACAAGTGGCTCACTTGACCCATCTCATGTTCTCCTTGCTATTGGCTTACCTCACGAAAAGGCTCATGGTTCAATCCGTTTAACAATGGGTCACTTTACAACAGAAGAACAGGTTGATTATGTTATAGAAGCTTTCCCTCCTATTATCAATAGATTAAGACAGATGTCACCTCTTTTTGAAGGAGTAGAAAACAAATAATAAAAAACACTAGATTTTTAATTACATGGAGGATATAATATGAATTACAGTGAAAAAGTTATGGACCATTTTATGAATCCTAGAAATATGGGCGAAATCGAAAACGCAAGTGGCGTAGGTACTGTAGGTAACGCAAAATGTGGCGATATTATGAAGGTTTATCTTGATATTGAAGACGGTATCGTAAAGGATGCTAAGTTCAAGACTTTCGGTTGTGGTGCTGCTGTTGCAACTAGCTCTATGGCTACAGAACTTATTAAGGGCAAGTCTATTCAGGACGCTCTTAAAATCACAAACAAGGTTGTTATGGAAGCTCTTGACGGACTTCCACCTGTAAAGGTACACTGCTCTTGTTTAGCTGAAGAAGCTCTCCACGCTGCTTTATGGGATTACGCTCAGAAAAACAATATCGTTATTGAAGGTCTTGAAGAACCAGTTAACGATATTAACGAACACGAGTTACCACCTGAGGAGTGATATTAGATGAAAAAAGTTGTTGTCGGTATGTCTGGAGGAGTTGACTCCTCCGTTGCCGCTTACCTTTTAAAAGAACAAGGTTATGATGTTATCGGTGTTACCATGGAAATTTGGCAACCAGATAAGGTTGAAGTTGACGGAAGCTGTTGTGGTCTTTCAGCAGTAGAAGATGCCCGTTCAGTTGCCAATATTTTAGGTATTCCTTACTATGTTTTGAATTTCAGAAAAGAATTTAAGGAAAGCGTTATTGATTATTTCATTGATGACTATCTTAACGGCGAAACACCTAACCCTTGCATAGCCTGTAACAGATATGTAAAGTGGGAATCACTTTTAAACAAAAGTCTTCAGCTTGGTGCTGAGTATATTGCTACAGGACATTACGCAAAGGTCGAAAAACATCCGACAACAGGTAGATATACTATTAAAACTGCTGATACAGAAACTAAGGACCAGACTTATGCTCTCTACAACTTGACACAGTTCCAGTTAAGTCATACTCTGATGCCTGTTGGTTCATATGAAAAGCCACAAATCAGAGAAATTGCAGAGAAAATTGGTCTTAGAGTTGCTCACAAGCCAGACAGTCAGGATATTTGCTTTGTACCTGACGGAGATTACGACAAGTTTATTAGAGAAAATACTAATGCTGTTATTCCTAAAGGCAATTTTGTAGACAAAAACGGTAATGTACTTGGCCAACACTTAGGCATAAGCCATTATACTATCGGTCAACGAAAAGGTCTTGGTTTGGCTCTTGGTGTTCCTGCCTATGTATGCGAAATTAAAAAAGACACTAACGAAGTTGTTATAGGTAGTAATGCTGATTTATTTAAGAAAACTGTTTTAGTTAGAAACTTCAACTATATGGCTTACGAAGACATTGTTGGGGAAATGCGTGTTGAAGGTAAAGTCAGATATTCACAAAAGAAAAGTCCTTGTATTATCCGTAAAAAAGGCGAATTTGTTGAATGTATATTTGATGAACCTCAGAGAGCAATTACTCCTGGTCAGGCGGCTGTTTTCTACGACGGCGAATATGTTGTTGGAGGCGGTGTAATAGTTGAGTAGTATATATACAAGAAAAGTTGAATATTACGAAACAGATAAAATGGGTATTGTTCATCACGCAAACTATTTACATTGGTTTGAGGAGGCTAGAACTTTTGCCCTTGCTGAAATGGGTTTGGAATATAAAAGCCTTGAAGATATGGGCATTATGATGCCTGTTTTGGCTGTAGATTGTAAATATAAAACTGGTGCAAAATATGGCGACAGAGTTCTTGTTGATGTAAATGTTGAAAAGTTCAACGGTGTAAAAATGAAATTTTCATACAAAATTACAGATAGTGAAACTGGTGTTTTAAGAGTTACTGGTTCTAGTGAACATTGTTTTGTAGACAATGATTTTAAACCTTTAAGCCTTAAAAAGAGTTATCCAGCTATTTACAACAAGGTTCTGGAATGTATAGATATTTTGGCAAATAATTAAATTTTTCTCCGAATACATAGTATTCGGAGATTTTTTTCACTTGAAATATACGATTAATAAGTTATATAATTATCCTAGAAGGTGATTTAATGACAGCAGATGAAAAATATACACAAATGACACAAGCACCTGTAGAAAAACTTATTTGCAAACTTGCTGTACCTACGATTTGTAGTATGCTTATTACATCACTTTACAATATGGCAGATACATTTTTTGTAAGTAAAATAAATCCTAGTGCAACTGGTGCTGTTGGTGTTGTTTTTTCCCTAATGGCTATTATACAAGCTGTTGGCTTTTTCTTTGGTCAAGGTTCAGGGAGCTATGTTTCCAGACAGTTGGGTATACATAACACTCAAGAGGCAGAAAAAATGGTTAGTTTTGGTTTTTTCACTTCCTTTTTTTCTGGTTTTCTTATAATGATTCCCGGACTTATTTTTATAAAGCAACTGGCTATAGTATTAGGCTCAACCCCTACTATTTTGCCCTACAGTATTGATTATTTAGGCATAATACTTTTAGCAACTCCATATATGACATCATCACTTGTTTTGAACAACCAACTCAGATTTCAAGGTAATGCCTTTTATGCTATGATTGGTCTTTGTAGTGGTGGTATTTTAAATATTGTACTTGACCCAATTTTCATATTTATTTTTAATATGGGTATTAAAGGAGCTGCTCTTGCTACAGCATTAAGCCAATTTGTAAGTTTTTGCTTACTTATTATTGGCACATTTAAAAGTGATAGTATAAATATAAGAATAAGCAAATATCCTTTAAAATTATTTTACTTTGGAGAAGTTTGTGCCGGTGGTTTTCCTAGTCTTTCAAGACAGGGTATCGCTAGTGTTGCAACAATATGTCTTAATATACTTGCCGGTAGATATGGCGATGTAGCTGTTGCTGCTATGTCTATAGTTTCCAGAGTTGCTATGTTTGCAAATTCAGCTATGATAGGCTTTGGTCAAGGTTTTCAGCCTGTGTGTGGCTTCTGTTACGGTGCAGGACTTTATAAAAGAGTAATAAAAAGCTATAAGTTTTGTGTCAAATTTTCATTTTTCTTTTTACTTGTAGTAAGTATTTTAGGAATTATATTTGCTCCTGAAATTATTATGCTCTTTAGTAAAGGCGAAAAGGAAGTTTTGGAAATAGGTACAATGGCTTTAAGATGTCAATGTATAGCCTTTCCTCTTAACTCTATTATAATAATTTCAAATATGCTATTACAGGTAATTAGAAAGCCAGTAAAAGCCACCATACTTTCTGTATGCCGACAGGGTTTAATATTAATACCCGTTCTTTTAATTACTACACATATTTTGGGACTTTTAGGCCTTGAAATTGCACAGCCTATATCAGATATAACATCATCTGTAGTTTCTGTTGTCCTCGTTGCTAGTGTATTGAATGAATTTAAACAAAAGGATAGAGAATTGCAGAATTAATTCAGAATAATTTAACTGCGTTAATTTGTGGCTTGTCTTACAATATTTCCGATTTACTACTTAAAAAGGTGTGTAAAGCCTCTTTCACACACCTTTAATTATTATGTAAACCCAAACTGATTTCAAGAGCTTTATTGATTTTACTCATAATTTTCCCTTCCAGATGGTCTACCTTTTCTCTTAATCTACTTTTGTCTATAGTCCTAAGCTGTTCTAACAAAATTACAGAATCCTTTATAAGGCAGTAGTTTTTACAATCTATTTCAATATGAGTAGGCAATTTTGCCTTATTCATTTTAGATGTAATGGCAGCACATATAACTGTAGGAGAATACCTGTTTCCTACATCGTTTTGCACAATAAGCACAGGACGCACCCCACCTTGTTCTGACCCAACAACCGGACTTAAATCTGCATAAAAAATATCCCCTCTTTTTACAACCATAATCACACCTCTGAATAAATTTTTTCAGTTTTCCTGTGTGAGTTCAATATGTTTTTCATATTTTCCTCTACACTATATCTCTTTGTATATAGTGTGGACTGGTATTGGAATTTTTATACACTTATACTAATTTTTTATATTACATTTTTCGACAAAGCAATGATTTTAGATGGCTTTTACAGTATAGACTACCTGACCATTTTTAACAAAGGCTCTAGGTACTCTCTTTCCAACATTACAAACAATTTCATAATTAATTGTACCTACTGTATTTGCTATTTCTTCGCAACTAACTTCTTTGTCGCCAGATTTACCCATAATTACGACTTCATCGCCAACTTTAATATCCGGCACATTTGTTACATCAACCATACACTGGTCCATACATACATTACCTACAATATTACAGTATTCGCCATTTATAATTACTCTACCCTTATTTGATAAACGCCTTGAATAACCGTCAGCATAGCCAATAGGAATTGTGGCAATTTTAGTTCTCTTATCTGTAAAATAAGTTCTGCCATAGCCTACACTTTCCCCTGCCTCAAGATACTTTACATAGCTAACCTGAGTTTTAACACTCATTGCTGGAACAAGTTTTACATCTGTACTTACTTCTGTACTTGGATAAAGTCCATAAATAATAATACCTGCTCTTACCATATCCATTTGAAGTTCCGGCATATCAAGTATTGCCCCACTATTGGCACAATGTCTTATAAGACCTTTGTGACCTCTTGCCTCAACTCCGTCAGTCATAAACTTAAACTTTTCAAACTGTTCTCTAGTATAAGTTTTGTCTTTTTCATCAGCTGTTGCAAAGTGAGTAAAAATTCCTGTTACTTCAATATTAGGAAGTTCAAAAATTTTATCTATTTCATCAAGATTTTCCTCAGTTGGAGCAAAACCTATTCTGTGCATACCTGTATCAATTTTAATATGGACAAGTGCTGTCATATTAAGTCTTTGAGCAGTTTCAGAAATCTTTTTTGCAATATCATAGTCAAAAACAGCTTGAGTAAGTCTGTTTTTAATCATAGCTTCCATTTCCGCCTCAACTGTATTTCCCAAAATAAGTATAGGAACTTGAATACTACTTTCTCTAAGGGCTACACCCTCATCACAAGTAGCAACAGCCAACTGATTTGCCCCGTTATAAAGGCAAACTCTACTGACTTCTAAAGCACCATGACCATAAGCATCAGCCTTTACAATAGCTAAAAGCTGTGTTTTAGGTTCAATCTGAGTTCTAATATTTCTTATATTTTCTCCTATGGCATCTAAGTTTATTTCTGCCACTAATCTATGGTATTCTTTCACGATATATCCTCCTCAGTTTTTGGGAACAAAAAAGTCCTTATCTATTTGGGTATTATACTCGCATTTTGTGAAATTTTCAACAACTATTTGCTCATTATCAGCCGAATAAATAGCAAGCCTTTCTGGTAATTTACTTTCATTATTTACCCATAATTTTTCTGTTTTAAATAAATTGCCTCCGTCTTTAATATCTGCCTCTAATACAGTACACCTACTCTCGTCTAATGTACTGGCTGTTACATCTGCCCTATCTGTCTGAATATAGTTTTTCATAAAACTAAACACAAGTATTTCACGCCTTGATGCCTTGTCAGTTGGCAAAATGCTTATTTTGTTGTTAGGCAAATTAGGATTGTATTGCCATATCATATTGCCGTCATACAAAACACTACAACCCTTGTATTCCTCAGGAGAATTTATTGTCATTTTGTATTTTCCGTCACTTTGAGCAGTTATATCCATATTGTAGGTTGTTTCTCCCTTATTTGAAAAATATGTAACATCTGCATTTGCACTATAATTTTCCAATTCTGCAAGTGTATCCTGTACTGATTTATACTGTGTTTTTCCACAGCCACACAGCATAAGTGCAATAAAAAGAAAAATAATCCTTTTCATATAATCACCTTATATCTTTGGATTATTATATGAAAAAATAAGCAAAAAAATACTCTCACAATAAAGTGAGAGTTAAAAATAATTACTTTTTCTTTTTGTCTTCTTTAGCCTTTTCCTTTTTAGCCTTAGCAATAGCCTTCATTTCTTCAGCAGACTTCATACCAACAATATTTACAATATAAAGTCCTGCAATTTCAACCTTAACAGTTTTCTTTAAAGGCATAGCATCGAAAACTCTTTTATCAGCTATAAGTGTAAGTATCTGAGGACCAACCTTAACCTGAACAAAGTTCATTTTCATAAACTTGCTCCACTTAGGAATTTGGTCGATAACCATTTTTGGCATATTGACATTAGTAATTTTATCTCGTCTTTTATCAATAACATATACCTGTTGAGTAGTCTTTGTTTTCTCAATCATAGAACTCTGACTATCCATCTTCTTATAAGCCCAACGATTAAGCATATAAAGAACAAAAACAACAATAGCAACGATAACTACAACTAATAATAAAATATCTGTAAACTGCACCAAATTTCCTCCTTTCTGAGAGTTTTTAAATAACTACATTTTCGGAACTTGGTTCCCATTGTTGTGTTTTTAACTTTTCACACAACATTACATTCAAGTTACATTATACAATATTGACAGACTTTGTCAAGTCAACTATAATAAAAAATGCCCTTGTAGGCTTACAATAATAAGGATTTTGAGGTGATAAAATGCCACCTGTTAGCAAAAGAATAAAATACAAAGTTGAACATGTTTTACCATTACTTGATGAGTATTATCCTACAATGGATAAGTGCTATCTTCATTACACAAAACCCTACGAGCTTTTAATTGCTACAATACTTTCTGCTCAATGTACAGACGATAGAGTAAATATAGTTACAGAAACACTTTTTAAGAAATATCCAACTCTTGAAGCCTTTGCACAAGCAGACTTATCAGAAATGGAGCAAGATATAAGAACAACTGGATTTTTCAGAAATAAGGCAAAGAATATAATACTTTGCACAAGAGCATTGTTGGAACGATTTAATGGGGAATTACCATCGGATATAGAAAGTCTTACTTCTCTTGCTGGTGTAGGAAGAAAAACTGCCAATGTGGTCAGAACTCACATTTTCCATATTCCTAGCATAGTTGTAGATACTCATGTAAAACGAATAAGCAATAAATTAGGCTTTACCAACAGCGAAGACCCTGTAAAAATAGAATTTGAACTAATGCGAATTTTTCCAGAGGAATACTGGGGTAGATATAATACACAAATTATTGCCCATGGTAGAACTATATGTAAAGCCAGAAATCCACAATGTGAAAAATGTTTTTTAAGTGAATACTGTGACCAATATCAAAATGTTCAGAACAAATTAAATTCTTAATTTGTGGCTTGCAAGCAAGCCATCGGGTTTATCTTCCCGATTCACTGTCAGAACATTTTGCTTTGCAAAATGTGGCTTGCAAGCAAGCCATCGGGTTTATCTTCCCGATTCACTAAAGGATATGCCTTAATTGTGGGCATATCCTTTTATATTATTCACAAATACTTTTATACAATTCAGGTCGTCTTTCTGAAAGCATTGTATATCCATTTTCCTTTAATTTATTAATTCTTCCATAATCAAGGCTTGCAAATGTGTAGCCCTCTACTTCTCCCCTAATTTCAGAAATAATCCTGCCTGTTGGGTCAATTATCCTAGTGTGGCCAAAGAAATCAAGGCTTTTATCTTTACCTATTCTGTTACAACAAGCAATATAAACTGTATTTTCCAAAGCTCTTACAGATACATACATATCCATATCATAATCATCTGGCTTATTCCAATTTGTACTATGTACAAGCAATTCTGCTCCCTTTATTGCCAAAATTCTGGAAACCTCTGGGAAAGAAGCATCATAACAAATAAAAAGACCTATTCTGCCTATTTCAGTATCAAAGACCTTATATTCTGTTCCGGCTGTAAACCAATCCTTTTCTGTATCAAACAAGTGAATTTTTCTGTATGTCCCTATAATTTTCCCCTTGTTACTTATAAAAAGCTGTGAATTATATAATATTTCAGAGGCATTGGCATCTCTTTCTGCCATACCCAATATGATGTGTATATTATGTTTTAAAGCAACATTTGAAAAGGCTTGTACTGTTTCTGATTTATCATCTATAACTTCTGCCAACTCTTTAAATTTTTCTCCACATTCATAGCCTGTTGTTGCCAATTCCGGAAATACCACAAGCTGTGTATCAGGCTTTTCACTAACAGCCTTTTCAAGTAACTCTATCATTTTATTTATGTTTTTAGCTTTTTCACACAGGAACGGATAAGTCTGTATACAAACTACATTACAAATCATAATATCTTTCCTTTCTAATAAATTTAGAACAAATTAACTTTGTTAATTTGTGGCTTGCAAGCAAGCCATCGGATTTATCTTTCCGATTCATTATAAAAAAAGAGACCCTTAATATAAGGACCTCTTTGTCGTAAAACTTATTTACCAATATATCACTAGAAAATAAATGTGTCAACTTAATTTACACCTTATAAATTTTCCCACCTATTGCCTGTATTTTTTCATCAAACTTGTCATATCCTCTTTCAATATGGCTTATATTTTTAATAGTTGTTTCTCCCTCAGCTGAAAGCCCTGCTATTACAAGACCTGCTCCACCTCTTAAATCTGTTGCCTCTACTTCTGTTCCTACTAAATTGTCCACACCATTTACTTCAAAATGGCGTGAATCTATCTGTATTATGTTTGCTCCCATTTTGTTCATTTCCGGAATGTGCTTATTTCTGCCATTAAATATATTTTCTGATATATAGCTTTTTCCTTTTGCCTTTAAAACCATAGCCATTATTTCAGCCTGCATATCCGTAGGTAATTTTGGATATACATTTGTGGCTATTTTTTCAATAGCATTTATTTTTTCCGGAGCGTCAATATACAGGCTATTCTTATTTATTTTTATAACTGCACCTGTTTTCTTTACAATATCAATAGTGGCACTTAAATGCTTAGGCTCTGTACTTTCTATAAATAATTCCCCACCTGTTGCAACTGCCATTGTCATAAAAGTACCTGTTTCTATTCTATCTGGAATAATAGTGTGTTCACACCAATCTAATTTCTTGACACCCTCAATATATATCCTATTCGTACCAGCACCACAAATGTTTCCTCCTGCTTTATTTAAAAACAACTGTAAATCAACTATTTCTGGCTCTTTTGCTGGATTTTCAATAATCGTAACACCCTTTGCAAGTGTTCCCAAAAGCATAATATTTTCAGTTGCACCTACACTAGGAAAAGGTAATTTTATTTTTGTTCCCTGTAAATTTCTTACTTTACAATATATACCCTTGCTACTTTCTGCTATTTCTACGCCCATTTTTTCAACAGCCTTTAAATGAATATCAATAGGTCTGCTACCTAAAGAACAGCCTCCCGGATATGGTATAGTTACCTCTCCGGCTGATGCCAACATTCCACCCATAAGAAGTATTGAAGAACGCATTTTGCTACAAAGCTCTGTAGGGAGAACAGTATTTACTATGCCACTATTTATAATATTCATTTTGTCATTTTCTCTTGTTATATTCATTCCCAAATTTTCAAGTATTTCAACAGTATAAGCCACATCACTTAAATTAGGTACATTCTTTAAAACTGCATTTTTAGTCATTAATGTACCGGCAAGTATAGGAAGTACAGCATTTTTTGCACCACTTATCTTTACCTGACCTGAAAGCCTTTCGCCTCCACAGATAACATACCTATCCATACTGTCCTCCGAAAATCTATATATTTATATTATGTCGCTTTTTTAATTGTGTTACTGACAGTAATGTGTTAAAATTGCCATTGTATGGAGGTGTACTATGAAAGCTGTAATTTTTGATTTAGACGGAACACTTGTTAATTCTCTTGAGGATTTAATGGATAGCACTAACTATGCTATGTCAAAAGTTGGTGCTAAACAGATAAATATTGAACAAACCAGACAATATGTTGGAAATGGTGCTGATATGCTCGTAAAAAGAGCATTAGGTAGTGAAAATCAAGATAAATTTGAAAAGGCAATTTCTATTTTCAGAGAATACTATAAAGACAATATGTGCAACAAAACTAAGCCTTATAATGGTATTTTAGAAGTTTTAGATACTCTTAACAAAAAAGGCTATGTATGTGGAGTTGTATCAAATAAGCCTGATTTTGCTACTAAGGATATGGTGAAAAAATTATTTGGAGATAAAATTCAAATAGCTATAGGTGCTGATACAACTAAAAGACCTAAAAAGCCTGCCCCTGACGGTGTATTCCTTGCCCTTGATACATTGAAAATAGATAGAAAAAATGCTGTTTATGTTGGAGATAGTGAGGTTGATGTAGCTACAGGTAAAAATTCAAATTTACCTGTTATTGGTGTTCTTTGGGGATTTAGAACAATAGCTGATTTAGATGGTGCTGATATAATAATTGACTCCCCTGTTGACATTGTAACTGCTGTAGAAAAACTTTTATAAAAGAACTTGTATTGACATTTATATTTATTTATATTAATGTTCTATATGCTAGTCTATTATTTGATGATTTATTCATCTATATGCCTCCTATGCTTTTATGGTATGTAAGTCGAATCACTACCATTTTAGCCTAGGAGGTTTTCTATATAACTTTCATCTGAATATATTTTTATTATTTATTCAGATTTCTTTCCAATATTCTTTCTCCCACATATAAATCCTCAGGAGTTGTTATTTTAATATTGTCGTAACTACCCTCAACCATTTTTATTTTCTGACCTGTTCTCTCTACAAGCATAGAATCATCAGTACCTAAATAGTTATCTTTCTTTGCCTTTTCATAGGCCTTTTTTATAACATCATATTTAAAACATTGTGGTGTCTGTGCGTGCCACAATAATTTTCTGTTTGGAGTATCAACTACAAAGCCATTTTCATCACAAATTTTTATAGTATCCTTTGCAAAAACACCTAATACACAAGCACCATATTTTGCTGTATCCTCAGCCAAAACTTCAATACTATTTTCATCAATAAAAGGTCTTACACCATCGTGAATCATAACTATATCACAATTATCAGATACATTATTTAAGCCATTTTCAACAGAATACTGTCTTTCACTTCCACCCTCAACAACAGCCTTTATTTTTGTAAAACCATATCTATCAATAATTTCACTTTTTACATACTCTATTTCGTCTTTTCCTGTAACCAATATTATTTCATTTACAACAGGACTTTCTTCAAACACTTCAACAGTATAGCTTAATATACTTCTGCCCTTTAAGTCTAAATATTGTTTAGCAATAGCACTTTTCATTCTCTTTCCACTACCTGCTGCTACAATAATAACACTTACATTCATTGTATCACCTCCAATGACATTTTATCACTAAATAATACAAAAATCTATATTGAAGTTTTACACACCTTAGCCTATAATAAAATTAAAAGGAGGGGTAACTATGGATTTTGTAGATTTAATTATTAAAAAGCGTGACAATAAAAAACTTTCTAAAGATGAAATAAACTATTTTATAAAAGGTGTAACTGACGGCACAATCCCAGATTACCAAATTTCATCAATGCTTATGGCTATTTATCTCAATGGTATGGATATTGAAGAAACTTCACAACTTACAATGGCTATGACCAATTCAGGCAAAACATTGGATTTAAGTTCTATAAAAGGCATAAAAGTAGATAAACATAGTACCGGTGGCGTTGGAGATACTACTACCCTTGTACTTGCCCCTTTGACAGCTTCTCTTGGTTTGCCAGTAATAAAAATGAGTGGCCGAGGTTTAGGACATACTGGTGGCACATTGGATAAGTTAGAATCTATACCAAACTTTAATGTATCACTTTCAGAAGAACAGGCATTTTTACAGGTTGAGAAAAATGGCATAGCTCTTATGAGCCAAACTTCCGACCTTGCTCCAGCTGACAAGTCCCTTTACGCCCTTAGAGATGTAACAGGAACAGTTGAAAATATATCCCTTATTGCATCTAGTATAATGAGCAAAAAACTGGCTGCCGGTAGTGATGCTATAGTTCTTGATGTTAAATTTGGTAACGGTGCTTTTATGAAAAATATTGATGATGCCGAAAAACTGGCTACTACAATGATTGGCATAGGTAAACATTTGGGCAAAAACATAACAGCATTTTTAACAAATATGAATGAACCTCTGGGTATGCACATTGGCAACAGCCTTGAAGTTATAGAAGCAATAGAAATTCTAAAGGGTAATATAAATGGTGCATTAAAAGATGTTTCCCTTGCTTTAGGTAGCGAAATGCTTGTATTAGGTGGCATTTTTGAAAATGCTGAAATGGCACATAAAGCCTTAGAGGAAAATATAAATAACCATAAAGGCTTAGAAAAATTTAGAGAATTAATAACATTACAGGGCGGAAATCCTAGTGTTATTGATGATTATTCACTTTTCCAACAGCCTAAAGAGAGCCTTGAAGTAAAAGCCGAAAAAGACGGTTATATTTCTCATATAGATACAGACAATATAGGCAGAGCATCTGTTGCTACAGGTGCTGGCAGGTTAACAAAAACAGATAAAATAGACTATAGTGCCGGTATAATTATGAAAAAAAGACTTGGAGATACTGTCAAAACTGGTGAAGTTATAGCAACCGTATATTCTTCAACTACTGAAAAATGTAAAAGAGCAAGTGAAATAATAAAGCAGGCTGTTGTTATTGGCGAAAAGCCTGAAAAACAACCTTTAATCTATAAAATTATTAAATAAGGAGGGGTATATATGAAAAGAGCAATAATAATTGTATTAGACGCTGTAGGCATTGGAGAATTACCTGACGCTGATAAATATGGCGACAAAGGCAGTAACACTCTTATGCATGTTAAAGAAGCACTTCCGGCACTTAATTTAAAAAATATGTGTAATTTGGGATTAGGACTTATTGACGGCGACAATGTATATGAAAAAGTAAATAACCCAAATGGTATCTATGGGAAAATGGCTGAACATTCTGCCGGCAAAGATACTACAACTGGTCATTGGGAAATAAGTGGTATATGGATTGATAAGCCTTTCCCTACTTATCCAAATGGATTTCCAAAAGAAATTATTGAAGAATTTGAAAGTAAAATAGGTAGAAAGGTTTTAGGCAACTGTGTAGCATCTGGTACAGTAATTATACAGGAATTAGGCGATGAGCATATGAAAACAGGCTACCCTATTGTATATACTTCAGCCGATAGTGTTTTCCAGATTGCTTGCCACGAAGATATTATACCTATTGAAGAACAGTATCGCTACTGCGAAATAGCCAGAGAAATTTTACATGGAGATAATGGTGTAGGTAGAGTTATAGCCAGACCTTTTATAGGTTCAAATGGCCACTATACAAGAACTGAAAGAAGAAAGGATTTTTCACTTCCACCTATTGCCCCTACACTTTTGGATTATGTTTCTGATGCTGGTCTTACAGTTTCTGCTGTAGGTAAAATTGAAGATATTTTCTGCAACAGAGGTATAACTCAGTCTGTTCATACTCACACAAATGCTGAGGGTATAGAACAGACCATAAAATATATTGAAAATGCCCCAGACGGTCTTATATTTACAAACTTAGTAGATACTGATATGCTCTATGGTCATAGAAATGATGTAGAGGGATTTGGAAAATCACTTCAATATTTTGATGATAATCTTCCTAGAATTATTAATGCTATGAGCGATGATGACATACTTTTTATTACCGCTGACCATGGTTGCGACCCAACAACACCGTCAACAGACCATTCAAGAGAATATGTTTTCCTCCTAGGCTATGGAAAAAATATTAAGCCTCATAACATAGGCATAAGAAAAACTTACGCCGATTTGGCAAAAACTATTGCAAATTATTTTAATATTGAAAATGATTTACATGGAGAAAAATTTGATTTAGAATAATAAAAAAACGGAGATATTCTAATTGCTGAATATCTCCGTTTCATATAAAAATAGCTGCCCTTTTTAGGACAGCTATTTATATTTATCTAAATATTTTCAACCCATTTATTTAACAGTTTCAACTTCTTCTTTTTTAACTTCTCTATTACAAAGATTTGCGTAAATTGTACCTGATATATTGTGCCATACACTAAAAATTGCACCAGGTAATGTAGCAAGTGGATTTGATGCAAAATTAGCTGTAGCCATAGATATAGCCAAACCACTATTCTGCATACCTACCTCAATAGCAACGGCTGTAGTCTTTGGCTTATCCAAATGTGCCATTTTGCCAACAGCAGTACCAGCTAAAAGACCTATACCATTATGTATCATAACAACAACAAATGTTAAAGCTCCACATGTCATAATTTTTTCTGCGTTTGCCCCTATAATACCAGAAATTATCATAACTATAGAAACAATAGAAACCAAAGGCAATACATCTCTAATGCTGTCAATCTGCTTAGGGAAAAGTCTGTAAAGTAATATACCTGCTAAAACAGGAATTAATACAACCTTAACAGCTGAAAGCATCATGGCATATATAGAAACTTCAACCCAAGAACCGGCAAGAACATATACTAAAACCGGTGTACAAAGAGGTGCAAGTATTGTAGAAACTATTGTCATACCTACTGAAAGAGCTACATCGCCCTTTGCAATATAAGTTATAACATTACTTGCTGTACCTCCTGGGCAACAACCTACAAGTATTACACCAAGAGCCAAATCTGTAGGCAACTGGAATACTTTTGCCAATACATAGGCTGAAAGTGGCATAATTGTATACTGTAACACAAATCCTAAAGCTAACTCCTTTGGTCTTGTAAACACGACCTTGAAATCCTGAGTTTTTATGGTTAAGCCCATACCGAACATAGCTACACCAAGAAAAATAGCTGTGTAATTTGTTGCCCAAGAAAAACCGTTTGGTTTAAAGAATGCAATAATCGAAAATAGAATAATCAATATTGCTACATTTGAGGATAAAAATCCACTTATACTTTTTAATTTACTCATTTCTGTTCTCCTTCTCATTACTGAAAAAGAGCCGAAATACCATAAACAGCTCTTTTTCAGAGTTGTATTATAGTATTATTTTAAATCAGATAATTTTCCATGCTTTTCATAACGAGTAATACGAGAAATTGTATTATCGTCATTTACAAAAACAACCTTTGGAGGATTTTCCTTTATTTCCTCTGGTGTCATCTGAGCATAGCTCATTATTATAACCTTATCTCCGGTTGATACCATTCTTGCTGCTGCACCATTTAAACAAATAATTCCACTATTTGCCTCACCACAAATAACATAAGTAGAAAATCTTGCACCATTATCAACATCAGCAATTTCTACTTTTTCGTATTCAGTAAGACCGGCAGCCTCCATAAGAGTTTCATCAACAGTAATACTGCCTATATAGTCAAGAGCTGACTGTGTAACAGTTGCTCTATGTATTTTACTTTTAAGCATTTCAAGTGTCATAATATTAGACCTCCACTATAAAATTATCAATAAGTCTAGTTTTGCCAATATATACAGCCATAGCTACAAGAACTCTGCCCTCTGCTATTTCAAGAGGTTCAATACTGTCAGCATTTACAAGCTGAACATAGTCTATTTTAGCTAAAGGTTCACTATTGATAATATCCTTCATAGTGTTGAGAATAACATCGCTATTCTTTTCGCCATTTTTAATAAGTTCTTCTCCCTTAAAAACAGCTTTACTTAAAACTAATGCTGCTTTTCTCTCTTCAGCATTTAAGTATGTATTTCTTGAACTTTTAGCAAGTCCGTCATCTTCTCTTATAATAGGACAACCAATAACATCAATATCCATATTTAAGTCACGAACCATTCTTCTGATAATTGCAAGCTGTTGAGCATCTTTCTGACCAAAGTAAGCTCTGTCAGGTGTTACAATATTAAATAACTTACTTACTATTGTGCAAACACCTCTAAAATGAATAGGACGAGTTTTGCCACAAAGTTCCTTACTTAAATTCTGAGTTTCTACAAAAGTACAAAAATCAGACGCAAACATTTCATCTGGTTCTGGATTAAAAAGCATAGCTGCACCAGCATTTTCACAAAGTGACTTATCTGCCTCTATATCTCTTGGATATGTAGATAAGTCCTCATTTGCACCAAACTGAATTGGATTTACAAAGTCACTTACAACAACTTTGTCATTTTCACTAACAGCTCTGTCTATAAGACTTTTGTGTCCCTCATGGAGATACCCCATTGTTGGCACAAAGCCTACTGTAAGACCCTGTCTTTTCCACTCTTTAACCTGTGTGCGTACTTCTGCAATAGTTTTTACAAATTTCATTTTTTCTCCTTTCCAGTCAGCGTTTAAAATAAATCACTGCCTACACCGTAAAAACATAATTACCCCTGTCAGAACAAATTAACTCCGTTAATTTGTGACTTGACTAGTCAAGTCATCGGATTTATCTTTCCGATTCACTACAAAAGAAAATCCGGACAGAAATTGTCCGGATACACACAAAAAACACCCTCTATAAAGCGTACTATCCCTTACGGGTACAGACACTTAGTAGAGAATATAATTTAAAATTAATATAAATCGTGCATAGGGTACAATTCCAAAAGGATACTGTCCAAATTTGGTTTAATTCTACCACAGTAATACCAAAGTGTCAATAAGACAAAAAAATAAGGTATAGACCTTCAAAAAGCCCATACCCTATTTATAGCACTTATTTAAGATGCTTTAAGCAAAAGTTTTTCCACTTTTAAATAAACATTTCTTATTATCGAATATAATGTATCTGCTAACTTCCTAATAAATGTGCGTATAGTTTTGTCATATATTATTGAAGAAATAAGAGCGAATATAAACACGATAAAAAATATGATGAATACCCATAATAAAATATGAGAGTATCCATAATTTTCGTATACATAATTCCATAATGCAGTTCTGCAATAATTACGCAAAACAATGTTTTCGTGTATAATATAAACTAACAGTGATAGACTTGAAATATAATTAACAATCTTATTTGTAAAAGTTAACTTTCTCATTAAATTAAACAGTGCTATCGCAAGTATAATTAAAAATGGATTGTAATTTGTTTGCCAACGCAATACTTTATCACTTAAAAACGAAATATGTAATCCTAAGAAATTAGCCATAAATGCTATTCCGAACCATCCAACAAAACCCACTAATAACAACACAAAATTATATTTAACATTATCTGCAAAATTTTTCAAATATAACTGAATATATGCCATCACAAAGTAAATGGTAATCCATAAAATGATAGTAGATGGAAAAAATGAATCTTTTTTTATAAAATTAAAACAAGCATATATCACAAATAAAGCAGTTGAAATTCTAAATAGATGCTGTTTATCTAACTTATTAATAACAACATTCAATAGAGGATGAATAGGCCAAAAAAGTAAATAGCATGTCAAATACCAGTTAGAAGCAAAGGTTGTTGGCATAATACTATTAAGAAAAATCTCACCGGAAATATCACCTTTTCTAATAATTAACATTACAACAAAAATGAACATTGAAACAAACCATATTTCACAAAGCATAAAAAACCATTTTTGTTTATTATACTTTGAAGAACGCAACAAAAACCATGCAGAACATATAAAGAAAATAGAATTTCCTAACGCACCAAAATATGAAAAAATAGCAAGTATAAATTTCCATATATCGGCTGTTGCAATCGATAAATCTACTACATAACCATTGTATGAAATATATGGATTTACAGTTTTAAGTGTATAAACAACATGTGAAATTACAATCAGAACAATAGCAATGATTTTCAATAATTCAATTCCTGAATTACGCTCTTTCTTTGTCGAAAAAGTTTTCTCTTTTTGTATCACTTTATATTCTTTAAAGTTATCTTTAACATCCGTCGACTTTACAGTTGACATAATATAAATCACTCCTTTTAGTATTACAGATTATACATAATTATAATATATCATCATTTACAAGTCAATATTTATAATACGACCTGTTCATTTTAAGTTGACTTAGGTTTTTTAACAAACTAAAATAAGAGGATTACTCCCCTTATTTTATAGTAAGTGTTCCATATATTTCAGCATATCGGCCTAAAATATCTGTGGCATAATATTTTACATCATACTCTCCAACTGCTGTAGGATGAATATTGTAAGACAAATCGTAGCTAATAACATTATTGGCTGTATCATAAGCTGTTACACCCTCTCTAATCTTTTCAGCAAGCTGTTGTGATGTAAGATTATCTGAGGCATTTATTGTTTTGTGAAGTGATGAATAGTTAGCCAAAAACTTTACACCCTCTTTATGCCAAGGGTTATTTACATTTGGGTCTGTTGGGTCCCAATTTGGATATGACGCATTCTTACCCAAATATATACTCTTTGGTCTGCCTAATGGGTCTGTACCATTATTAACAATTGTAACCTGTGTTCCAAGACTACAATTATCGTATATCCACTTTGCATCTGCTGTTGTCAATCTTACACAACCCATAGAAACAGCCTGTCCCAACTTGTTGTACTCAACAGTTTTGAGAGAAGATGGGTCAGTTTTTTTATAATAAACTGAATGGAAAAGAATATTTCCATTTATTCTTGTGGCATACTGACCATATACATTTCCGAAAAGTGGTCGCCAAGTATACTTAGCACAAGTATTAAACACCCCAGATGGTGTGCCATCATTTGCACCAACAGAACAAATCATAGCCTTTATAGGCACATAATTATTACCCTGTTTTTCATAAACAGTTACACAATTAGTTCCCTTGTTTACAGTCAACCTATATGTACCTGCATATGTACAGGCTGACAGCATAAGAACAAAAAATGCTACTAAAACCCCTAATTTTAATTTTCCACCCATATATTACCTCCTCATTTATACAGATTTTTCGACCTAAATTATGATATAATCTTACATTACATTTTATTTATTGTCAATATATTAACCCTAAAAATACAAAAACACCCCATAGAAATCTATGGGGCACAAAATCACACTCGTTTTTTGTAAACAAGCAACATTAATATTAAAATTAAAAAGAAAACAAGGACCACAATAGTAGCTCTAATATCCTGTAATGCTATAATAACAGCAATAAGGGAACTACCAAGACTTAAAGCATATAAAATCATAACTGCCTGCTGATTTGTATAACCAGAGTCAATAAGTCTATGATGAAGGTGTCCTCTATCTGGGCTCATAATAGGCTTATGATTAATTGCTCGTCTAATCATAGCAAAGGATGTATCAAAAATAGGCAACGCCATAGAAAGCACAGCTAACAAAAGTGAAAGAATAGCATAACTCTTAAATACACCTATACAAGAACAAACGGCAAGTACATAACCTAAGAAAGTTGAGCCTGTATCTCCCATATAAACTTCAGCCGGACTGAAATTTCTAGGAAGAAAACCTAAGGCTGCACCAGCAAGAGCTATTGTCATAACAGCACCTACTGTACCACCTGAAATAGCACAAAGTATAGCAAGACAAGTGGACATAATACTTGTAACACCGGCTGCTAAACCGTCAAGACCGTCAATAAGGTTTACAGCATTAATAAGACCTATTATCCAAACAACTGTAATAATATTTGAAAACGGCTTAATATACTGCCACAATGGCCACATTATAAAGTCCAATTTAGTTCCAGTTGAAACAACAATTACTGCCACAACAATTTGGGCAAGCAACTTCATTTTTGCACTTAATTCATAAATATCATCAAGCATACCAACAAGAACAATAATAATAGCACCAATAATAAAGCCAACAAACTGTCTATTGTGCAAGTCCTCTAAAAAAATGGACATAAGTATCATTGAACCCATAAACCCACTAACAATAGCAAGTCCACCCATAAGTGGCACAGGTTCTTTATTCATACCTCTGGCTCTAGGATAGTCCACAGCGTGGAATTTTATACCTAGTCTTTTAGCCATTGGTGTTGTCAATAGTGAAATTGAAAAGGCAACAGCAAAGCTAGCCAAATACAAAAGCCATGTATCAGACATAGTATACCTCCCTTAGAGTCAAAGCAAAACGCAAATCGTACATTTTACTTTGTACCAAACATTCTATCGCCTGCATCGCCAAGACCAGGAATAATAAATCCATCTTCACTTATAGTTCTATCCATAGCTGCTGCATATACATCAACATCTGGGTGGTCAGCCTGTAACTTCTGAACGCCGTCAGGAGTACAAATAAGGCAAATATACTTAATATTCTTGAAGTTTCTTTCCTTTAAGAACTGAACAGCAGCAGATGCAGTACCACCTGTAGCCATCATAGGTTCAAGAACAAATATTTCAATATTGTCAGAATATTCTGGAAGTTTACAGTAATATTCAATAGGCATAAGAGTATTAGGGTCTCTGTAAAGACCAATGTGACCAACTCTTGCATTTGGAATAAGGTTTACAATACCGTCAACCATACCAATACCAGCTCTTAAAATAGGTACAAGACCAATTTCCTTATCCATTGTCTTAGCCTCTGCCGGAGCAAAAGGAGTTTCAATATTTTCTGTCTTTACTTCCATATCTCTTGTAGCTTCATATGCTAAAAGACCAGAAACTTCGCTTACAAGTTCTCTAAATTCCTTGTTGTTAGTATTCTTATCTCTTAAAAGAGCAAGCTTACTCTGTACTAATGGATGGTCAATAATAAATAAATCACTCATATAAATACCTCCTTATTCTTCAATCATAGCAATTCGTCTGATATGACGCTCATCGCCAGAAAATTCAGTTTCTAAAAATGCCTTAACAATTTCAAGAGCAAGACCAGGTCCAATAACTCTTGCACCCATAGCAAGAATATTGGCATCGTTATGCTCTCTAGTTGCCTTTGCTGAAAAAACATCGTGGCAAAGAGCAGCTCTGATACCCTTTACCTTATTGGCAGTAATTGAAATACCAATACCAGTACCACAAATGATAATGCCCTTATCGCATTGACCGTCTGCTACTGCGTGAGCAACAGCCTTGCCATAAACAGGATAATCGCAAGAGTCACTTGTGTATGTACCGAAATCCTTGTATTCAATACCCTTTGAATCTAAATATTCCATTACTGTTTTCTTTAATTCAAGACCACCATGGTCACAGCCTAAACCTATCATTTAAACTTCCTCCTACACATCTATAATTGAATAACCTGCTGCCTTTTTCAATCTGTTCATTATAGCAAGTCCAAGTTCTGTTTCTTCAAACCCCTCTGCATATACCTTTTGAATATTGTGATAATCACATTTTCTAAGCATTTTAAAGAGATTTGCTGCAATAGTTTCTGGATGCTGTCTGCTTCCTATAACCAAAACTTCAAAGCCTTGGTATCTGTCTTTTGTTTCTTCAGTTGCAATAATGCCTGTTCTGTATCCTTCAGCCTTTGATTTTTCAGCAAGTTCTGTTATTTTGCTAACTGTATTATCTACATTACCTCTGACAATAACAACATCTGCTGATGGCGAATAGTGAGTATACTTCATACCTGGAGCTTTTGGCAATTCGCCGGCTGAAAGTTTAGTAACAACAGCCTTATCAACTGTTACCTCGCCTAAAACATCTCTAAGCATACCTAAAGTAATAGAACCTGGTCTTAAAAGACAAGGTACATCTCCTGAAACATCAACAATAGTAGACTCTAAACCAAATTCACAGCTACCACCGTCAATAATCATATCAATTTTGCCCTTTAAGTCATACTCTACGTGAGATGCTCTTGTAGGACTAGGTCTGCCAGAAGTGTTTGCACTAGGTGCGGCTATTGGCATTTTTGCGGTTTTAATAAGTAAATTAGCAACCTTATTTTCAGGAAAGCGTATTGCAACAGTTTCAAGTCCACCTGATGTAGCATAAGGCACAATATCAGCTTTCTTGAAAATAAGAGTAAGTGGACCAGGCCAAAAAGCCTTCATTAACTTTTTAGCATTTTCTGGTACTTCCTTTACTAAAGGTTTTAATTCCTCAATATCAGAAATATGCAATATAAGTGGATTGTCAGACGGTCTGCCTTTAGCCTTGTAAATATCCTTTACCGCCTCAGCATCAAGTCCGTTTGCACCAAGTCCATATACTGTTTCTGTAGGAAATGCCACAAGACCGCCGGATTGTAATATCTCAGCGGCCTTTTCAATGACATCAATATCCTTCAAAGGTTCTGCAAAATCTACTTTTGAAATAATAGTGTCCATTTAATAATACACCTGAAATCTTATTTATTTGCTCCACAGCACTTCTTGTACTTCTTACCACTACCACAAGGACAAGGGTCATTTCTACCAATGTTCTTATCTGGGTTGTGAACTGTCTTAGAATTCTTCTGTTCCTTGTAGAAAGCATCAAGCTGTTCTCTTGTGAATACATCTTCCCACTGTGGAAGGCTGTATAAATGGTCAGCCTTGTATTCTACCATCTGCTTGTAGAGCTTTTCAAGGTCGATAACTAAGTTAATCTGAGTATCGTCTGTAAGAGTTTCAAGCTCAATCTTTTCTGGCTGAGTTTCGTTGATACCGTCTACAAAACCAGCAATATAAGCCTTTGGTACATTGTATCTTTCAGCTAATTCAGTAACTGTACCACTTAAAGAAGTAAGCTTGTTACCGATAATATCTTCGTAGATAGCCTGTTCTCTTGGAATATAGTCAGCCCAAGTTCTTTCGTTTGTTCTACCGTTTCTGTAATAAGCACTTGCGAGCCAAGTTTCATATAAAGTCATTTCGTTTTCCTCCTGAAATTTCATACAATAATTGATATTTTACACTAAAAACAATATTTTGTCTAGTATTTATTACAAAGCCTTACTTAAAAGCTCCTCTACAGAGCTAACACCTATAACGCTTATATTTTTAACCCTCGAAGCCTCTTTATAATTAGCCTGAGGTACTATACAACATTTAAAACCTAATTTAGCAGCCTCAGCAACTCGTCTTTCTGCCATTGAAACTGCTCTTATTTCTCCTGTCAGACCTATTTCGCCAAACACAACTGTATCAGCACTAACTGCAACATTTTTGTAGCTTGATGCTATAGCAACAGCCACAGCAGCATCAAGAGATGGTTCAGCAATTTTTATACCACCTGTTAAATTGACATAGCTATCATAGGCTGCCAGTTGTAAATTAGCTCTTTTTTCAAGAACAGCAATAAGCAAAACAACTCTGTTAAAGTCCATACCTGTAGCTGTTCTTCGTGGAATATTAAAGGTAGTGTAGCTTACCAAAGCCTGTACCTCCAACAGCATAGGTCTTGTACCCTCTAATGAGCAGGTAACAACTGAGCCTGAAACATTTTCTGGTCTGCCAGAAAGCATAAATTCTGATGGATTAAGTATCTCTCTTAATCCACTATGAACCATTTCAAAAACACCAATTTCATTTGTGCCACCAAAACGGTTCTTTACTGCTCTCAATATTCTGTAAGATGCTTGTTTATCTCCCTCAAAGTAGAGAACAGTATCCACCATATGTTCCAATATTTTAGGTCCGGCAATAGCACCGTCTTTTGTAACATGTCCGACAATAATAAGAGAAATGTTTTTGCCCTTTCCCAAGTGCATAAGCCTTGAAGTAGCCTCTCTTACCTGTGACACAGACCCCGGTGCTGACGAAACCTCATCTATAAACATTGTCTGAATAGAATCTATAATAACATAATCTGGATTTTCCTTTGCTATTACACTTTCTATTATGTTCAAATTTGTTTCAGATAACAACTTTAATTTTTCTGTTGTTATTTCCAATCTATCTGCCCTTATTTTAATCTGCTGTACTGATTCTTCGCCAGAAACATACAGAATATTTTTGTCCTGTTCTCCTAGCTTTTGGCATATTTGCAAAAGAAGTGTGGATTTTCCTATACCAGGGTCGCCACCTACTAAAGTAAGAGAGCCCTGTACAAACCCACCACCTAGCACTCTATCAAGCTCACTAAGTCCTGTCTTTGTTCTCTCCTGAGATAAAGGTTTTATTTCAGAGAGTATTTTAGGAGTCACATCTGTATTATAATTTACAGGATGATTACCCTTTGGCTGAGGCTTTTCTATTTCTTCTACAAATGTGGAAAAACTACCACATTCAGGGCATTTACCAAGCCATTTTCCTGTTTCATATCCACAATTTTGGCAGACAAATTTTGACCTTATTTTAGCCATAATAATTAAAGATGCTTTTCAATCTTAATATCCTGTGGTCTTTCTGAAAGTTCAACACTAAAGTTAATTTTGCCAGATAAGTTAGCCTTAATCTTGCCAAGGTTTACATCATCAACATAAACTGAATAGTGGAAACCTGGTTCAAGTTCAAGAGTAACCTGAGTACCACCATTACCCTCCATAGAGAAAGTAATAATCTTATCGCCTACTTTGAAGTTATGAACAGTTGCACCTGGAACTGTTTCAAGTACAAGTGTGCCGTCTTTTGAAAGGCGTGTAACTTCCTTATGTGTTCTTACTTTATATGTGTCATCATTAACTTTGAAATCTTCTACTTTAAGCTTGTCTGCTCTAATATAATCACCAAAGCTAAGTGTATTATCATTTTCTAAAATTATGCCTTCTTTAACGATTGCCATCTCATTTTCCTCCTGACAAACTTCTTAATAAATTCTTTTTTGACAATTATATTTATATTTTATATAATTAAATCAAGTCAATTATAGCAAAATTTTGACGGTTTGTATACACATTTTAATTACAAAATAATTAATTTATTTTAACGAGGAAAAAATGGCAGATTTAAGAGCAGACAAATTCTTGGCAGACCTGGGAATAGGCACAAGAAGCCAAGTTAAAAACATTATTAAAAATAAAAAAGTAGCTGTTAATGGTCAGATTATAACATCAGCAAATGTAAAAATAAACACAGAAAAAGATGTTGTTACCGTTAATGGCAAAGAAATAAATTATAAGAAATACACATATATTATGATGAATAAACCTGACGGTGTAATTTCATCGACAGAAGACAAGCAAAAGACAGTAATTGACCTTTTACCAAAGGAACTTCAAAATTTAGACCTTTTTCCTGTAGGTAGATTAGACAAGGATACAGTTGGTCTTTTAATTCTTACAAATGACGGGATTTTCGCCCACAATACCCTTTCTCCCAAAAAGCATATAGACAAAAAATACTATGCCAAAATATCTGGTACACTTCCGGAAAATGCCGTTGAAATATTTAAAAATGGTGTAACCATAGGGGACTATAAATGCAAAAGTGCTGACCTTAGAATTATAGACAGTAACTCTATTGAAGTAGTTATTCACGAGGGTAAATTTCATCAAGTAAAAAGAATGTTTGAGGCTATTGATTGTAAAGTAGAATTTTTAAAAAGAGTTTCATTTGGAGAAATTAACCTTGATGAAAACTTAAAACAAGGAGAATACAGAGAGCTTAACAAAGCTGAAATGGAATATATAAGCAAGTTTGTAGGTGAATAATAATGAAAAAAATTTTATTAATTTTTATATCAGTTTTTTTACTTTGCCAGAATGTATTTGCTGACAATTTGGGAGATGCTATTACAGCATGGAGAAACTTAGTTTCAACTGTAAAAGGCATTACCTACTCCGTACTTAATAGTTCAATACCAATTAAAAGTGTGGAACAATGGAAAGCAGTTATGAATGAGGCTATAAATCATCAGGTAGACACTCTTTCCCTTACAATAGTAAATTTCGACCAAAATGTTTATGACATTACAACATTTAGAAGTTACGATGTTGCTATAAGTGCAAAAGGTAGTGTTACTGGTACTATTGCCACTATTACATACAGTTTTTCATACAATTCCAACTATAAATTGACAAAAGCCTATGAAAATGGTTCTATGGATAAGTTAAATGTAGAGGAATTGGCTGTATATAACAAATTAGTTGCCAAAGCTCAAGAAATAAAAAGTCAGTACACTTCCGACTTTGACAAAGAAAAAGCCATTCACGACTATATTGTAACAACTTTTAAATATGGTCCTCTCGATGTAGAAACCCCACCTGTAAGAGCTCATACAGTTGTAGGCTTAATAAATGATGGCGAGGGTGTTTGTGAGGCTTATGCACAAACTTTCAATATTTTAGGTAAAATGTGTGGTCTTGATGTACAGTGTATTACTGGCAAAATGGAGGGTATTTCTCATATGTGGAACATTATAAAACTTGACGGAGAATATTACCACATTGATGTCACAAGTGATGACCCTACTCCTGATGACGGTAGTCGCTTAATTTACAGCAACTTTAATTTAACTGATGCACAAATTTCAGAAAAACATACTTGGGATACAAGTCAATTCCCAAAATGTACAGCTACAAAATATAATTACTATGACTACTACAGTCTTGTAGCAACTAACTATTCTGAGCTTCAAAATATAATAAACACAGCCCTTTCAAAGGGACAAAAAACTGTTACTTTTGAAACAAGAAATTATATTTTAAATTCATCAAATGATATAAAGTCCCTCTTTCAAGGCAAGGGATTTTCAAGTATTTACATTACTGGCGATTTTGGTAAAGCCGGTGCTTTTTCTATAAATGTAAGTTAATAACCACATAAAAAGAATGACCCATTGATTTTTCATTTCAATGGGTCATTCTTTTATTTTACAGCCTTGGCATTTTCCAATTCTTCAAAGGATAACACTACTGTATTATCACTTACATCAACATTACTATCGCCATATGTTGCAGTTTCGCCCAACCACTTAACATGGTCATCATCGCCTGTAGTATTACTATTTACTGTTGTATAAATAGCAGTATGGGCTTCTCCACCATTACCATATTCCTTGCCGTCAATCTGAGCAAAAGGAACTACATAAAACTTTGTATCAAAGTAGTCAGCTGGAATATCTGTTAAAACAATATGGAACCAACCATTCTGTGTTTCAAAAGCGTCTAAGTTACTATTTGAAACTATCTTCAATATATTTTCTTCCTTTAAAACTTCATCTTGTGTACCTGTTTTATCAACACATAAAACCAAACCATATTTTTCTATAGTATCTTTATAACTTGTATATTCTGGTAAACTAATATTGAAAGAAATAACGCCTGTTCTTAAACTTGTGTCGCTTTCTCTTTCTGGACTACAATAACCAGAATCTGTAATACCCTCAAAATTCAACACAATATTTGAAGTATCTATTTCAAATGGTTCAAATTTAAGAACTACATTAACATCTTTAGTTACGCCAATACCTACAACGGAAGATGTTTTGTAATCTATAGGCATAACAGTTTGTCCGCCCTCGTAAGAAGTTTTGTTTCCACTACTGTCTGTTATGGAATCGCTTGTGTATGTATTTCCCTCTTCGTCTGTAATAGTCCAACCATTGTTAAAGAATTTATAACCATTATTAGCCTTAGCAGTTAATGTTACATCTTTACCCTGTTCTACTGTTTTACCATAAATAGTTACACCGTTTACAGTACCTGGTTCTACAGTAACGCCACTATCATTTGTATAAGTTGGTACTTCTGCGTGGATAGTATAATATTTCTTTGAAGTAGGTCCTACGGCACCAATTACACCCTTAGCTCTTGTTCTATTATTCTGATAAGTAGTAACTTTGTGTTCAGTCTCTAACTCACTGGCAACTACATCATCAACCTTTTGGTCATTAGTATAAGTATATTTTACTTCACCTGTAATATAAGAAGAATTACCTAAACTTCTTATAACTCCGTCAGCATCTTTGTAAGCCATTAAAATATTTGAAAAGTCTGAGGCACAAAGATAAGTTTCTGTACCACCCTTTACAACTGGAGTATTAACTTTAATTGGAGCATAGAATGTAGTATCCAATACAAGACCTGGGTGCTCAATTCCCTTGTATTTAGTATCACTACCACCATTGGCTTTAAGGACACCGAATTTATTTAATGTTGAGAAAATGTTCTGTTTTTCTGTAACAGTTATATCGTTATACTGATTAAAAGCACCTGACTGATTTGTACCATTTACAACAGCCTCATAAGCACAGTTACGGAAAAATGTACTCTGTCCATCGCTCTGATAGCTAGAATCACTATATGCACTACTTCCGATATATGGAATACCAATATCAGACGGCATTGGAGTTCCTCCAACATTAGCCTGATTATAAGCCAACAAAGTATTGGCAGCATATACATAACCTCTGTTGTTACCTATACCTGCACCCATTGCAGCACTGCCTGTTGTTATGTTACCTGTTACTGTACAGTTTGTCATATAAATTGATGAGCCTGCATTTAATTCATCTGACGACCAGCTATTACCGTTATTGTTAATAGCACCACCTATTTCATAACTTTGGTTATTTGCAATAGTACAGTTGTTTAAATATAATTTACTATTACCTTTGTTTTCTACTGCACCACCACCACGAGAACCGTTTACTGTTCTGTTTTCAGTAATTGAACATTGGTCTAAAACGAAAATACCATTATTCAAATTTAAGAAACCAGCACCATAGTCGGCTACATTCTGTGAAAAGTTACAATCTTTTGCAAAACACTTACCACCGTTATTCTGTATAGCACCACCGGCAGTTTCTCCTTCTACACTTGTCCCTGAACGAGATATAGTACATTTAGATAAAAGTATTCTCTTGTCTTTATTATTTACAATAGCTGATTTTCTACCACCATAAATAGTTAAATCTTTAAGCAATGTACCTGTAGAATTGTTAATAAACATATTGTAGTTACTGGAATTGCTATTTACAACCAACATATCGTCAGTACCCGTAACCTTTGCTGTTACAAAATGGCCATCGCCATCAATAGTAATTTCCTTGTTAAATGTTATAGCACCTGTCAATGTTTCATCATTAATCATAGTGATTACATCATTAGTATTAGCACTTGCTACTGCATCTGAAAGGGTATTGTAATATTTATCTCCTATTTTACAAGTGTAATATTCACTTGTTTCTGAAGTATCTTCAGCATAAACCGAAACAGGCATAGCCATTAATGATATAGCCATACACAAACTAATAACGATTGATATAAATTTCTTCATTTTTATTCCCCCTTTAGCTATTAAGATTTGCTCTTATAGTATCTATTCTTACACCCTTTGTAAACAATGTTTCGGGGGTAGCACTACTTAACATAATGTCGTTACCAAAATTAAAATAAGACATTATAAATTCTGGCTTTTTGTAATTTTTTCTCATATTTTTTCTCCTGTGTATCTTCTCTACTTCTTCCATTTATTCTATTATACAAAAGGCCCTATAAAAGTTCAATATTTTTACACTTTATACACAAATTTCGTAATTTAGCCTTATTTTCTGGCTAATAATTATTAATAAAGCAAACATATTTACTAATAAAAATAATTAGAACTATAATTAAACTATTGTGTGTTTGTTATATATGCTCTTTTCTGTTGAACAGATTTTAGTTTTGGTGTATATTAAACATATACGGAGGTGTTGTATATGATAAATAAATTGACTACAGAAATGATAAAATATTATAAAGGTGACCCAAAAAGAATTAACCACTTTTTAAAGGTTTTCTCTTATTCTAAATTTATCGGTATGAATGAAAATCTTGACGAAAAAACTCAATTTATATTAGAAACAGCTGCCTTAGTTCACGATATAGGCATTAAAATTTCAGAAGAAAAATACAATTCTTCAAGTGGTAAATATCAAGAAATTGAAGGTCCTGCTATGGCCCAAAAAATGCTTGAGAATTTGAACTACGATAAGGACATAATAGAAAGAGTATGCTACTTAGTAGGTCATCATCACACATACAATTCCATAAATGGTATGGATTATCAAATATTAGTAGAGGCTGACTTTTTAGTAAATTTATACGAAGATAAAATTTATGAGGGTCAATATTCACAATCAGCTGTAGAAAGTGTATACAACAAAATTTTTAAAACCGAAACGGGAAAAGAATATTTTAGAAATCTCTTTATGTAAGGAGTGATTTTATGGATTATAAAACTATATTAGATACAGCAAATGCCATAAAAGAAAAATTAGATAATTTTACACCAAAGGTAGCTATTGTGCTGGGTTCTGGCTTTGGAGAAGTAATTGATTCTATAGAAAACAAAGTAGAAATTTCCTACAAAGATGTTCCAAATATGCCAGTTTCAACTGTAGCCGGTCACAAAGGTAGTTTTATATTTGGCAATATAGAAAACACAAAGTTAGCTGTTATGAATGGCAGAGTTCATTTATATGAGGGATATTCTGTAGACCAAGTAGTTCTGCCTATTAGAGTTCTTAAACTTTTAGGCTGTGAAACCATAATATTGACAAATGCTGCCGGAGGCATTAGCTATAATCTCAAGGCTGGAGATTTAATGGCATTAAATGACCATATTTCTGTATTTGCACCTAATCCACTTATCGGCAAAAACATTGACGAATTAGGTACTCGTTTCCCTGATATGTCCTGTGCCTACGACAGAGAATTGACAAAACTTTTATCTGATACTGCCATAAAATGTGGTATTCCTCTTAAAGAGGGTGTCTATGCTCAATTAACAGGTCCGTCATATGAAACACCAGCCGAAATAAGAATGTTGCGTTCTTTAGGTGCTGATGCTGTCGGAATGAGTACAGTATGCGAGGTTATTGCTGCCCGTCATTGTGGCTTAAAAGTAGTGGCAATGTCACTAATAACAAACCTTGCCTGTGGTATGGAAAACAAAGAGCTTAACCACAAAGAAGTTCAAGAAATGGGTGCAAACATAACACCTAAAATTTCAAAACTTATAAAAAGTTTTGTTCCTTTATTGAAAGGGTGATTTTATGAACACTAGATTTTACAACTGTAAAATTTTGACACTATGTAAAGACGATGAAATATTGAAAAATTGCGAATTATGGGTTGAGGGAAATAAAATAGCCTATATAGGTAAGCCAAAGGAAAGCCCTATTTCCTTTGACAGAGAAATTGATTGTAATGGAAATCTTGTTATGCCCTCTTTCAAAAACGGTCATGGTCATGGCATAATGACTTTTTGTCGTTCTATTGCTGATGATTTACCTCTTGATAAATGGCTTAATGAAAAGATATTCCCTATGGAAAATAATCTGGACTTAAAAAGCTGTTACTGGTTTTACAAACTAGCAATTATGGAATATTTAAGTTCTGGTATTTCAACTTCCTTTGAAATGTACCTTATTGAAAAGCCAATGGCAGAAAATGCTATTGATACAGGTTTTCGTACTATCATTTGTGGAGCAATAAACGATTTTGCACAAAATCCAGACGAGATAGAGGATATGTACAAGTTTTACAACAGCCTTTCCCCTTTACTTTCATTTGAAATAGGTTTTCATGCTGAATATACCACAAGCCTTGATATTATGAAAAAAATAAGTACGGCTTCTCACAACTTAAAAGCACCAGTGTTTACACATTGTGCCGAAACTGAAAACGAAGTCAATGGTTGTATTGAAAGACACTCTAAGACACCTGTTGAACTATTTGACAGCCTTGGTCTTTTTGACTACGGTGGAGGTATTTTCCATGGTGTACACCTTACTGATAAAGATATTGAAATTTTAAAGGATAAAAATGTACTTACAGTAACAAACCCTGCTGCAAATTGCAAATTGTCTAGTGGCGTTGCTGATGTATGTAAACTCCTTGAAAACAATGTTCCTGTAGCTCTTGGTACTGACGGTCCTGGTGGCAACAACGCTCTTGATATGTTTAGAGAAATGTATCTGGTTACAGCCTTACAAAAAATAAAAACCGGAAATCCACAGGCACTTCCACCTACTGATGTTTTAAAAATGGCTTGTAGTGCCTTACCAAAAGCATTACACATAGACAATGACTGTCTATCTGTTGGTAAATTAGCAGATATTATTGTGATTGATTTACATCAACCTAATATGCAACCTATAAACAATATTGCTGACAATATTGTTTATAGTGGAAGTAAATCAAATGTTGCACTTACAATGGTTGATGGTAAAATACTTTATGAAAATGGCAAATTTTATATTGATAAAGATGCCGAGCTTGTATATGAAAAATGTAACGAGGCCGTAAAAGGTCTTATATAATGGAGAATAGAAAAATGGCAAAAGAAAAAGATATTAAAACAAACGCAATGAGAATATTGGATAGAAATAAAATACCTTATGAAGTAAACACATACGAATGTGACGAATTTATAGACGGTATTCATATAGCTATACAAAACGGTCAGGACCCTGACATAAGCTACAAAACCCTTGTAATGGTAGGTAAAAGCAAAAACTACTATGTTTTTGTACTCCCTATAGCTGAAGAAGTGGATATGAAAAAAGCTGCCAAATCTGTAGGCGAAAAGTCTGTTGAAATGATACATGTTAAGGATATAAACTCAATTACTGGCTATATCAGAGGTGGTTGTACTCCTTTAGGTATGAAAAAGCAATTCCCTACAGTTGTTGACTCCTCTGCTGAAAAATACGATAAGATTATAATAAGTGGTGGCCGTATTGGTTCTCAAATCATACTTAACCCTCAAGACCTTGTAAAGGTTGTGAGAGGTAAATTTGACAACATTGTTGCCCAACATCAGGAGGCATAAAAATGGAACTTGCACTCCTTACATTTGAAAAAATTATAGCTATGTTCATAATATTAATTATAGGTGTTCTGTGCTATAAACTGAAATTTATATCTATTGAGGGAAACAAAAGCCTTTCAAGCGTGCTGTTATTTGTTGTAAATCCTGTAATCATATTTATGTCTTTCCAAAGAGATTATGAGGCAAGACTTATTAAAAACTTTTGCATATGTATTGGTTTTACTATTCTTGCACAAATAATAGGCATTGTAATAAGCAATATATTTTTCAGAAAAAAATCTCGAAACTATGAAATAAATAGATTTTCAGCTGTTTATTCCAACTGTGGTTTCATAGGTATACCTATTGTAAGTGCAATATTAGGAGCTGACGGTGTATTCTATCTTGCCGGATATATGCTTGCTTTCAATGTTCTTTTATGGACTCATGGTTATTTAACAATAACAAATAGCAAATGTGATATGTCAACTGTAAAAACAATACTTACAACTCCTGTAAATGTATGTGCTGCCATAGGTATAGTAATGTTTTTCTTGCACATTAAATTGCCAGCAACTGTTGCTGACGGTTTAAACTACATAGGCGATATGAACACACCTCTTGCTATGATTGTAGCCGGTGCAACAATAGCACAAGCAAATCCTTTTAAGGCATTAAAAGATTACAAAGTATATATTGTATGTATATTAAAGCTCTTGGTAATTCCAATACTTACAGCCATTTTACTTTGTTTCTTGCCAGGGGACTCAGTTGCAAAAATGGTATGTGTTGTTGCTACAGCCTGCCCTGTAGCAGCCTCTGTAACACTTTTTGCTATCAGATATAACAAAAATGCTGTATATGGCTCTCAACTTTATGCCATTACAACTATACTTTCAATAATAACTTTACCTGTTGTCGTAAGAGTAAGTCAATTACTTATAAAGTAAGGGAATTGTATGAGTTACGAAAAAAATTTTTATATAGCAAAAGAAAATTTGGAAATACACAAAAATGAATGTTACTTTGTAAACCAAAAGAAAATAGATATTTCAAAGGATTTACAATACACAAAAAACAATACTTTTGTTTATTCAGATAGTTACGAAAAAGCTGATGTTTTATCAACAGTAAAGCCACAAGAAGTAGTTAGCAATATTAAAGTAACAAATCAAGATTCTATTGATGCTGTAGTAGACCAAATTTCTGAATATGGTTCTTCTTGTGTACTTAACTTTGCTAGTGCTACCCATATTGGTGGTGGTTTTATAAATGGTGCAACAGCACAAGAGGAGGCTATTTGCCGAAGAACCACCCTTTATAATTCCATAAGCAATAAAAGTGATTTATATAATTGGTCAAGAAAAAATCTGAATAATTATCTATTTCAAAACTGGTGTATTTTATCAAAAGAAGTAGATATTATAAGAAATTCAAGTATGGAATTTATAAATCCTATAAAATGTAATATAATTACTTGCCCTGCTCCAGATAAAATAATGGCAATAAGACATAATGTAACAGAAAACGAAATAAAAGAGGCTTTTGTAAATCGCTGTTCTCTTATATTAAATGTTGCATCTACAGTATGCGAAAACATTGTGCTTGGTGCTTTTGGCTGTGGTGTATTTGGAAACAACCCTTACACCGTAGCTAATATTTGGAAAGAAAGTTTAGCAAAATATCCATACTTTAAAAATGTAACTTTTGCTATTTATTGTGGCAATAACACCACAAATTATGATATATTTAAAGAGGTATTTAATAAATAAGAAAGGATTAAAAATATGCCATTTATTAATGTAAAAACAAATGTAAAAATTAGTAGAGAAAACGAAGTTGCTATAAAGACAATGCTTGGAGAGGCTATTGCCCTTATTCCTGGCAAAAGCGAAAAGTCCCTTATGCTCTCTATGGAAGAAAGCAGAATGTGGTTCAGAGGAACAGACGAACCTTGTGCTATGGTTAGTGTATGGGCTTTAGGTCAGGCAAACAGAGATGGTTATGACAAAATGACAAGTAAAATCTGTACTGACCTTGAAGAAATATTACATATTTCAGCAAGTAGAATTTATATAAAATACAGCGAAACATTAAACTGGGGTTGTAACGGTAGCAATTTCTAGTAACTAATTAGGGGATAGATTTTTCTATTCCCTTTTTTATATCATAATCGTAAACCTATCACTTTGTAACAGTTGACATTATTGCCCCATGGTGCTAAAATATCAATAATTATTTTATTTATACGAGGTAATATTATGACTAGAGAAGATGCCCTTAAAATTCTAAACACACCTGATGAAGAAATGGACCAATTAATAGCTGAGGCAGAAAAGCTACGCCGAAAGTACAAGGGAGATAATGTTGGTATTCACATTTTAACAAACGCCAGAAGTGGCAACTGTTCACAAGATTGTGCCTACTGTGCCCAATCCTGTCGTTCCAATGCTGATATTGACAAGTACCGTTGGGTATCTGATGAAAAGTTATTCAAAGACAATGATTTCGTAAACAAAAACCACCTTGCTCGCCATTGTATTGGTTTAAGTGGTATGAAATTTACAGATGATGAAATTTTAGAACTTGCAGAACGCATAAAAACTATGAAAGCTACAGGCACACACCTTTGCTGTTCTATAGGATTTTTAACTGAAAAGCAGGCTAAAATATTGAAAGATGCCGGTCTTGACCGTATTAACCATAATCTTAACACAAGCCGTTCATACTACAGCCATATTTGCTCAACTCATACTTTTGACCAGCGTGTTAAAAACATAAAAATGCTCCAAAGTATTGGGTTTGAAATATGTAGCGGTGGCATAATAGGAATGGGAGAAAGTAAAGAAGATATTGTAGATATGCTTTTAGAATTAAAGGAAATAAATCCAGAGGCTATACCTATTAATTTCTTACTTCCTATAAAGGGAACACCTTTTGAAAATGTGGATACTTCCATACTTACACCTAATTACTGCTTAAAGGTACTTTGCCTTGCCCGTCTATTAGTTCCACAGGCTGATATTCGCTGTGCTGCTGGTAGAGAAATATATTTTAAGGGCGATGAAAAGCGTCTTCTTAGTGTTGTCAATTCTATTTTTGCATCTGGTTATTTGACAGAAGACGGTCAAGGAATAAAAGATACAATAAAGGCAATTACAGATGCCGGATTTACATATGAAATAGAGTCAGCATAAAATACAAAAAAGACGAGTGATTTTTCAACCACTCGTCTTTTCTAATTAATCTTCAAATACATATTCGTCGCGGAATTTTTCTTTAAATGTTTCAAACACAGCATCAGCAACTTTTTGGTCGCCAACTACTTCGTATTCTTCATCATTTACATCTCCACCTGTAAGTTTCATAATAAGAACTTCGCCGTTACAATCCTCTGTTGGAAGAAGAACAACATATTCCTCATTTTTATACTTTACATAGTCAAGGAACTCAAATTCCACATCATTACCATTTTCGTCGGTAAGAGTTACGAAATCTTCCATAGGAACCATATTTTCTCCTTAATTTTACTTAGAAAGGTATTCGTCAATAGCTGCAGCAGCCTTTTTACCAGCACCCATAGCAAGGATAACAGTAGCAGCACCAGTTACGGCATCGCCACCAGCATAAACAGCCTCACGAGTTGTAAGACCTGTTTCTTCTTCAGCTACAAGACACTTTCTCTTGTTTACTTCAAGACCTGGAGTATGAGAGCTAATAAGTGGGTTTGGAGATGTACCTAAACTCATAATAACTGTATCAACATCCATTACAAATTCAGAACCTTCAATAGCAATAGGACTTCTTCTACCACTTTCGTCTGGTTCGCCAAGTTCCATCTTAATACACTTCATACCAGATACATTACCATTTTCATCAGTAAGAATTTCAACAGGGTTAGTAAGAATATCAAAAATGATACCTTCTTCCTGTGCGTGATGTACTTCTTCTGCTCTTGCAGGAAGCTGTTCTAATGCTCTTCTGTAAACAATGTGACTTTCGCTACCAAGTCTTAAAGCAGTTCTAGCAGCATCCATTGCTACATTACCACCACCGATAATAGCTACTTTTTTACCAATAGAAACTGGAGTATCATAGCTTTCATCAAAAGCCTTCATTAAGTTTACTCTTGTTAAAAATTCGTTAGCAGAGAATACGCCATTAGCCTGTTCGCCTGGGATACCCATAAACTTAGGAAGACCAGCACCAGAACCGATGAATACAGCGTCAAAACCTTCATCTTCGAAAAGTTCATCAATAGTAATTGTCTTACCAATAATAACATTTGTTTCAATTTCTACGCCAAGCTTTTTGATGTTTTCAACTTCACTAGCAACAACTGTTTCCTTTGGAAGTCTGAATTCTGGAATACCATATTCCAAAACACCACCAGCCTTGTGAAGTGCTTCAAAAATCTTAACTTCGTAGCCCTTTTTAGCTAAGTCGCCAGCACAAGTAAGACCAGCAGGACCAGCACCAATAATAGCTACCTTCTTGCCCTTTGGAGCATCTTTCTGAGAAAGGTCAACCTTATGTTCTCTTGCCCAGTCAGCTACAAATCTTTCAAGCTTACCAATAGCAACAGCTTCGCCCTTAACGCCTAATACACATTGACCTTCACACTGATTTTCCTGTGGACATACACGACCACAAACAGCAGGAAGTGCAGAATACTTAGCGATTTCCTTTGCAGCACCTTCAAAATCTCTTTCCTTAACCTTAGCAATAAAACCAGGAATGTTAATACCTACAGGGCAACCACCTACACATCTAGGCTTTGGACAATTAAGACAACGGCTTGCTTCTGCAACAGCTTCTTCTTCATTATATCCAAGACATACTTCTTCAAAATTAGTTGCTCTTACCTTTGGTTCCTGTTCTCTTACAGGAATTCTCTTAAATCTATCCATTACTTGTCACCTCCGCAGCCACAACCACCATTTTTATGAGTTGCACCTTCTTCAAATTCTAACTTAGCTTTACCTTCAGCTGTCTTGTAAATAGTCTGTCTTCTCATAGCTTCGTCAAAATTAACCTTGAAACCGTCAAATTCTGGACCATCTACACAGGCGAACTTAACTTCATCGCCTACAGTAACACGACAGGCACCGCACATACCAGTACCGTCAACCATAATAGGGTTAAGACTTACGATTGTAGGAATACCAAGTTCCTTAGTAGTCATTGTTGTAAACTTCATCATAATCATAGGTCCAATAATAACTGCCTTGTTGTATACCTTACCGTCTTCCTTTACAAGTTTCTGTAAAAGGTCAGTAGCTCTACCAGCAAAGCCGTAAGAACCATTGTCAGTAGCTATGTACACATTTTCAGCAACAGCTTTCATTTCTTCTTCAAGAATAATGAGGCTCTTATCTCTTGCACCGATGATAACATCAGCCTTAATGCCATGAGCATTTAACCACTTAACCTGTGGGTAAATTGGAGCAGCACCAACACCACCAGCTACGAAAATAATCTTCTGTTCTTTAAGTTCTTCTTCTGGCATAGAACAGAATTCACTAGGCATACCAAGTGGGCCTACGAAATCACAGACATAGTCGCCCTCGTTGTAGCTCATAAGTTCCATTGTTGATTTACCGATAGCCTGAGTAACAATAGTAACTGTACCCTTTTCAGCATCATAATCAGCGATTGTAAGAGGAACTCTTTCGCCCTTTTCTGTATTCTTAATGATAATGAACTGACCTGGTAAAGCTGACTTAGCAACTCTAGGGGCTTCAATTTCCATTAAAAAGATTGTTTCTGTCAACATTTTCTTTTTGACAATCTTATTCATTCCTAATCCTCCTCAGAAATAAACAGGGGCTGTCCCCTGTCTTAATGATTTTAAGTTGTATTATACAACATTCCCGTTAAAAATAAAAGTGATTTTTAAAACTTTGTTATAAAAATAACATTTTTTGTGCATATTACCCAATAAATTTACATTTGTATTTTAAGTTATAAAAAAACACTTGCTATTTAATAAAATTAACGATAAAATATATGTTAAACAGTAAAAAATTATGAGGTGTTTTCTTAATGGTTACAAATAACGCAAATAGCGATTTGACTGCTAAAAAGCAAAAAGAAAAAAAAGTAATACCGATGATGATGGTTATTGTTGTTATTGTCGGTTTCTTTATAGGTGTAGCTAGTTTTTGTATGGCATACACATATATGATGAGCGATGAAACATCTGAACCTACAGAAGAAAGATTTTCTGCCAACGGTGTTTTAAAACAGGCTCAGGCAAACCTTATCGGTTCTGATATTGATGCAGTAGTTAAGTCTATTGATAAGGAAGCTAATACTATCGTTTTCTACAACCTTAAAAATGATACAAGCTCTACTGTAAATGTTACTGACACAACTATATTCCCTAAAAATGTAACTATGGATACTATTGCTGTGGGAGATATTTACACTTACAAATTTGATAAAGACGAAAACATTACTGAAATCAAGACTTGTCAGAAATCTTGGACAGTTGAAGATATTGGTGTTTCTATTAACACTTCTGCTAAACTTATTAAGTTCTCTGATACTTCTTCAAAGGATAATGCTGAAAAGTCATATAAATATGTAGAGGGCTTAACTTCTGTTAGCTATAAAAACCAGCCTAAAACTCTTGAAAACATTAGTCCTTTAGACTATGTAAAGATTAAGGGTTACGACAACGGTAAAATTAACAGAGCCTACTCTATTGAAATTTTAAAGAGCCATGGCGAAATTCAGTTCCAGAATATGGACTCCATTTCAAATGCTAAAATCTACATTAACGACAAGCAGTATTCAATGAAATCTGATTCAAGAGTTCTTCTTACAGAGGGTACCTATAATGTAAAGGTTACTGGTTCTAATACAATGGATATTACAAAACAGGTAAATGTAGTACCTGACAATCCTACAGTTGTTGACCTTTCAAAAATACAGGTTAAAACTGGTGTTTTAAATATCAGTTCAAATGTAGACGGTTACAAACTCTACCTTAATGATAAGGAACAGAATACTGGAGAATCTCCTCTTTTGGAATACGGTACTTATACTGTAAAGGCTACAAAAGACGGATACAAAGACTTTACATCATCTGTTACTATTGACAGCGATACAAACACTTTAGATATTAAAATGAAGAAAAGTGAAACTAGCGGAACATTAAACTTAAATTCTGTTCCTAGTAGTGCTGAAATTTACATTGACGGTAGTTATGCCGGTACAGGTAGTGTTTCAAGGTCTGTTGCCTTAGGTTCTTATGTTGTTGAATGTAAGGCTGACGGTTATAATTCTGATAAAAAGCAGATTAATGTTTCAGCTGACGGTCAGGTTATTAACCTTACTTTCCAGCTTACTCCTGCTGAATAAAAATAATAATACAATAAAGATTATACCTGTTCTCTATGGACAGGTATAATTTGTTTTTATAGTAAAATACTTATTTGTGAAAGGAAGTTTTTAAATGGAAGTAAATAATATCCGTTCTATTTTATCTAATAAATTTCACGAGGCACAAGCTATAATGAACAAAAAGGAAAAAGTATTAAACATTGTATCTCAAGGAATAAAAGCTACGGCATCAACTCCTTGGGCTAAAAAATACAAAAAAGATATTGAACTTATGGGTTTGATGATTGCTGACTATATTAAAAAGGATTATCCCTACTTAAACCAAAGTACAATAGTTATTGCTATTTCTGCCCTTTTGTACATTATTTCTCCGATTAACAAAATAACAGATAAAATACCATTTTTAAGGGATATTGACAATATTGCGGTAATAACTTTTGCCCTCCACGCTATAAGGGAAGAACTAAAAACTTATAAGCTGTGGTTAAATACAAAAAACTTGAGAAAATAATTGGAAATTTGGTGTATATTTTTGTTGACAAGAGGGTTTGGCTGTGTTATACTACAACATGTTTAGCCGCACGAAAAGGTTGAAGTTGGCTTTGTGCCACACCAAATTCGGCGAGTTCTGGTTTAAGGAGGTGTACGAAGAATGTACGCAATTATTGAAACTGGTGGTAAGCAGTACAAGGTATCTGAAGGTGACATCATCACTGTTGAAAAGTTAGGTGTTGAAGCTGGTTCAGAATATACTTTTGAAAATGTTTTAGCTGTAAATAACGGTGAAAAGCTTACAGTAGGTACTCCTGTTGTTGCAGGTGCTAGCGTTGTAGCTTCTGTTATTGGTGACGGTAAGGCTAAGAAGGTTATCGTTTACAAGTACAAGCCTAAGAAGACTTTCCACAAGAAGAATGGCCACAGACAGCCTTTCACAAAGTTAAAGATAGAAAAAATCAACGGCTAATATGATTGAAGCTACTGTTTTAAAAGAACAAGATAGTCCCGTTGGTGTTAGGGTTTTAAATCATGGCGACCCTATAGTCTGCTCTGCTGTATCAATACTAATGCTTAACTGTGCTAACAGTATTGAAGAATTTACAGATGCAGGTTTTACTGTTGATATTGCTCCTGATGGTGGCGATATGACAATAAAGGTTACCGAATTTGATGATGCAGGAAAAGCTCAGCTTCTTCTTGATAGTCTTATTTTGGGTTTGAAATCTATTGAAATCAGTTACAAAAAAGAAATTGTAGTATTCAATTAGGAGGTGCAAATTATGTTATGTATTAACCTTCAGTTATTTGCTCATAAAAAAGGTATGGGTTCTACAAAGAACGGTCGTGACTCTGAATCTAAGAGATTAGGTGCTAAGAGAGCTGACGGTCAGCATGTTTTAGCTGGCAACATCCTTTATACTCAGAGAGGTACTAAGATTCACCCAGGCGTAAATGTTGGTAGAGGTGGCAATGATACACTCTTTGCTCTCGTTGACGGTAAAGTAAAGTTCGAGAGATTAGGTAAGAGCAAGAAGCAGGTATCTGTATACCCTGTTGTTGCTGAATAATTTAGAGATTAACTGACCTGAAATTGTATTTGTTTTGGGTCAGTTTTTTTGTATAGTAAGTTTTTTTGTAGTTATTGTATATAGTATATAGGTAAGGAAGTGATAAAATGTTTGTCGATAAAGTCAGAATACATGTTAAAGGCGGAAACGGTGGTAATGGTGCAGTAAGTTTCTTCAGAGCAAAGTATGTTACTAACGGTGGCCCAGATGGTGGCGACGGTGGTAAAGGCGGTGACATTATTTTCATAGCTGACGAGGGTATGAACACACTTTTGGATTTTAGATACAAGAGAATGTTTAAGGCACAGCCTGGTCAAGACGGTGGAAAGAGAAATTGCTTTGGTGCAGACGGCGAAGACATTATAATTAAAGTTCCCGTTGGTACTATAATTAGAGAAGCTAACTCCAACAAAATTATGGCTGATATGACTGAAAATGGTCAGAAGAAGGTCCTCATTAAGGGAGGCAAAGGTGGTAAAGGTAATCAGCACTTTGCAACTCCTACAAGACAGGCTCCTAGATATGCAGAAAGAGGACGCACTTCAAAAGAATACGATTTAATACTTGAGTTAAAGCTTATAGCTGATGTTGGTTTAATAGGTTTCCCTAATGTTGGTAAGTCTACATTGCTTTCAATGGTTACAAATGCCAATCCAAAGATTGCAAACTATCACTTCACAACTCTTAGTCCTAACTTAGGTGTTGTAAGAAGTCGTTGGGGCGAAGATTTTGTTATGGCAGATATTCCTGGTCTTATTGAGGGTGCTAGCGAAGGTATAGGTTTAGGCCACGAATTCCTTCGTCATGTTGAAAGAACTAAGGTATTTATCCATGTTGTAGACGGTTCTGGTCTTGAAGGCGACCCTATTGAAAATTATGAAAAAATTCAGAATGAGCTTGTAAAATATAAAGAAGACCTTGCAAATCGCCCTTCTGTTATAGCTGTAAACAAAATGGATATTCCAGAAGCACAGGAAAACTTTGAAAAAATTAAGGCTAAATATGAGCCTATGGGTATTAAAGTATTCCCTATTTCAGCTGCTACTAATACTGGTCTTGATGAACTTTTGGCAGCAGTTGCTGATATTCTCAAGAATTACCCAGAGGATATTGTATTTGAAGAAGATTATGACGAATACAGCGAATACGAAAATGTTGGTAATGAGCCTTTCACTATTTCTCAGCCATCTCAGGGCTACTATGTAGTTGAAGGTGTTGGCGTAGAAAAGATGATTGGTTACACAAACATCGACACAGAAAAAGGCTTTGCATTCTTCCAAAGATACCTTAGAGATAAGGGTATTATTGATGCTCTTAAAGAAAAAGGTATTAACGAAGGCGATACAGTTAGAATTTACGACTTAGAATTTGAATTCTTTGAATAATTTTATTTTGTATAAGGAGAAAATATGACAAGTAAGCAAAGAGCATATTTAAGAAAACTTGCACAGAAACTTGACCCTGTTGTTCAGATTGGCAAGGGTGGCGTAACTCCAGAAGTTGTTGCCAGCGTTAATGAAGTTTTAGAAGCAAGAGAATTAATAAAGGCTACTGTTCTTGATAACTGCTTTGAAGAAGTAAGAGATGTTGCTAACACAGTTGGCGAAAGAGCAAGAGCAGAGGTTGTTCAGGTTATTGGTAGAAAGTTTGTACTTTATAGACCTGCTAAAAAGCCTGTTATAGAATTGCCTAGATAATATATATGGGGTGCTGATTTCAGCACCCCATTTTGTTTTTTGTACACTATTTCAGTAACAATTTAGAAAGACTTATACTGTCTTTCAAATCAATTTTTCCATCACCGTTTACATCTTTTGTAACCTTATACTTGCCATTAGCATTTTTCAAAATTACAGCTATATCAGCTCTTGAAATAGTACAATCACTATTTGTGTCAGCATTAGCATAGCTATCTATGCCCAAATTTTCAAGTAATGTATTTGTTGTTGGGTCTATAGCATTAAAATCATACTCCATACTCTCAATATGGGCTGAATCTTGGTCAATGGCAGTAGCTTTATCTGACCCTATAGCAAGCCAGTTATAACAAGTAAGATTTTTATCTTTTACATTTGCTGATATGTAAGCATCTTTATAATTGTCATTCCAAGTAGTATCTACAATATACCATTTTCCATTTAGTTTAACCAAATTCCACATATGAGTTGATGATGTAACAACAGTACAAGGTATATTTGCCTCATCACAAAGATATTTCAACGCAAAAGCGTAACTTTGACAAACTGGATACTTTTCTTTTTCATCTGTATCTCCGTATATCATAGCTCCTGTAATAATATAACGCATTTTGGTAACAAGAGTGGTTTCATTATATGTGTTATTATCACAAAGCCAATCATTAAAATATTTTACTTTTTCAAAATCACTACCTGTATTATCCATATTTGCTATAAGCTCATTTTTACACTTTACAAGTTTATTCCAATCTGTTTCAACTTCCTCTTGTGTATCATAACCGTCTGGATAATAATTTGTATAACCTGTTCCGCTATTATTAACACCTGTTTTAATAATAAGTAAAAAAGTTCCCTTTTCACTATTGTATGATAAATTTGGATAATAACTGGCACTAAAAATTATCTTATTAATATCAAACCAAAAATACTGTGGATTATCGTACCAAAAAGCTACAATGCCCCTCTTTGCTCCATCAAATCCAATATTTAAAGCATTATTAATGGCAGTATTCTCATCTAAGCCTGTTCCCACATTAACTGTAATATTAGTAGTTACAGTTTCTGTACCGTTTACCATCTTCATTACATTGTCTTCTAAAGCATCATAATACTGTTTTCCTTCATCTGAGAGCTGACTATAAAAAGTGTATTCCTCATTTAAACCACTTTTAACATTATGAACACTTGGAGCATACTCTAAGTCTGTTTTCTCTATTGCTGTAATACTTCCTGTTGGAATATCCCCTATTTTTTCTATTCCACCTATTTTCTCTACGCCCTTTATTTCCCCTGCATATACAGGCATTGTAAATAACAAAGCTGATAGCAAGCAACATATAAATTTTTTCATATAATACCTCCATTTCTTTTAAACCCTTTATGAAATTATGATACCATAATTAAACAGTAAATAAAAGTATAATATATATTTTTTGCCAATTTCCCAAATGTTGAATAACCTCTTATTTTGTGATATACTGAAAGATACGATTGAAAGGAGGAAAGAAGATGGAAAACACTAGAAATTTTACACATTTACATGTTCATACTGGCTTCAGTCTTTTAGACGGTTCTTCTAAAATAAAAGAGCTTGTTAAAAAGACAAAAGAATTAGGTATGGATAGTATAGCCATAACCGACCATGGTGTTATGTATGGCTGTGTAGAATTTTATAAAGCTGCCAAAGCAGAGGGTATAAAGCCTATTATTGGTTGTGAAGTATATGTTGCCAGTAAAAGCAGATTTGACAAGGAAAATAGTCCTGACAACTTCTATTATCATCTTGTCCTTCTTGCAGAAAACAACAAGGGTTATGACAATCTTATAAAAATTGTATCCTATGGTTTTAAAGACGGTTTTTACTACAAACCTAGAGTAGATATTGAACTTTTAGAAAAGTATCACGAGGGCATAGTCGCCCTTAGTGCTTGTTTAGCCGGTCCTGTAGCCCGTACTATTATAAGACAAGGCTATGACAAGGGAAAGGAAGTAGCATTAAGATACAACAATATTTTTGGAGAAAACAATTTCTTCTTAGAATTACAAGACCATATGGACGGTTCTGTAGACCAGCAAACTGTAAATCAATCCCTTATGCGTATGCATCAGGAAACAGGCATACCTCTTGTAGCCACAAACGATTGCCACTATATTTCTCCAGAAGATGCTGAGGCTCACGATATTCTCCTCTGTATACAGACTAACACTACTGTTGATGAAGCAGACAGAATGAGATATGAGGGTGGTCAATACTATGTAAAATCTCCAGAGGAAATGTACTCCCTTTTTCCTTATGCTCATCAGGCTTGTGAAAATACTTACAAAATCGCTCAAAGATGTAATGTAGAATTTGAGTTTGGTAACTATAAATTGCCTGTCTTTGATGTTCCGGAGGGAAAAACTGCTGTTGAATATTTAAGTGAGCTTGCCTTAAACGGTCTTAAAGAAAGATATGGAGAAGTTACTCCAAAACTTAAAGAACGACTTGATTACGAACTTTCAATTATAATTCAAATGGGCTTTGTAGACTACTTTCTTATCGTTTGGGATTTCATTAAGTACGCTAAAGATAACGGCATAAGTGTAGGTCCAGGTAGAGGTTCTGCTGCTGGTTCAATAGTTGCCTATTCTCTTAGAATAACAGATATTGACCCTATTAAATATGACCTTATCTTTGAAAGATTTTTGAACCCTGAAAGAGTTTCAATGCCTGATATAGATATTGACTTCTGTTACGAAAGACGAGGAGAAGTTATTGACTATGTAAGACGAAAATATGGTAACGACCAAGTTGTGCAAATTGTTACATTTGGTACCATGGCGGCTAGAAATGCCATTCGTGATGTAGGTCGAGCATTAAACATACCTTATGCCGATGTTGACAGAGTTGCTAAAATGGTTCCACAGGAACTTCACATTACTATTGAAAAAGCACTTGTTAAAAATCCAGAATTTAAGGAAATATATGACACAGACCCTACTGTAAAGCACCTTATAGATATGTCAATGAAATTAGAGGGCTTACCTCGACACACTTCTACTCACGCAGCAGGTGTAATTATTTCCGATAGACCTGTTGAAGATTATGTTCCCCTTAACCTGAATGTAAAGGATAACGCAATCACTACACAGTATACTATGACCATTTGTGAAGAATTAGGTCTGCTTAAAATGGATTTCTTAGGTCTTAGAACACTTACGGTAATACAAAATGCCTTTAAGGAAATAGAGAGAAATTACGGTCTTAAATTTGACGGTCATAATATTGACTATGCCGACAGAGAAGTTTATGACCTTATTTCATCAGGTAAAACCTTAGGTATATTCCAGTTGGAAAGTCCAGGTATGACATCATTCATGAAGGAACTTAGACCTAACAATATTGAAGACATTATTGCCGGTATTTCACTTTATCGACCAGGTCCAATGGACTTTATACCAAAGTATATTGACGGTAAAAATAATCCGTCACATATAAAGTATACCCACCCTCTCCTTGAGCCTATACTCCGTAATACCTATGGCTGTATAGTTTATCAGGAACAGGTAATGCAAATTGTTCAGGAACTTGCCGGTTACTCTCTTGGTCGAAGTGATATGGTGCGTCGTGCTATGTCTAAGAAAAAAGCCGATGTTATGGCAAAGGAAAGAGAAAACTTCATAAACGGTCTTGGGGATAGTGTTCCTGGCTGTGTTAAAAACGGTATTTCTGCAAATATTGCAAATACTATTTTCGATGAAATGACAGACTTTGCAAAGTATGCCTTTAACAAATCTCACGCAGCCTGCTATGCTGTTGTTGCATACCAAACAGCTTGGCTCAAAACCCACTACCCTGCTGAATTTATGGCAGCCTTAATGACAAGTGTTCAGGACAGACCAGATAAAATTGCCCTCTATATTGCCAACTGCAAAACTATGAACATTGGTATACTTCCTCCAGATATAAACGAAAGTTTAAGCAACTTTAGTGTTTCTGACGGAAATATACGCTTTGGACTTTCAGCTATAAAGGGCGTAGGTTCTAACAACATTACTTCCATAATAAAAAACAGAAGTAATGAAGGAAACTTCAAAAGTCTTCATCAATTTTTAGACAGAATGGGTAGCAACATAAATAGCAAAACTATAGAAAGTCTTATTTATGCTGGTGCTTTCGACTCTCTGGGAGGAAAAAGAAGTCAGTATATACAAAGTTATAAAAAAATGTATGAGGGACTTAATTCCAGAAAAAAATCTAACATTGAGGGACAGATGAGCCTTTTCCAATTAGGCGGAGAAAATTCTCAAGAAAATTACAAAGATGAATTGCCTAATGTACCTGAATTTGAAAATAGATTTTTACTGGATAAAGAAAAGGAATACTTAGGTATTTATGTAAGTGGTCATCCTCTTGATGAATATAACGAAGTATTAAGTAAATACATTTCAAATTCAACTTTGGATTTCGCCTTTGAAGAAGAAGATTTCAGCAATCCAAATAAAATTACAGACGGAACAGAAGTTATTGTAGGTGGTATTGTAACTACTGTTAAAAAGCATTACACTAAGAGCAATCAGCAAATGGCATTTGTTACTATTGAGGACCTTTATGGCACAATAGATATTATTGTCTTCCCTGCTGTATACACAAGTGTTTCCTCTTTTTTAACAGAAAACAATATTATTCTGGTAAAGGGACGAGCTTCTGTTTCTGAAGATAAAGGCTCTAGTATTTTAGCTAGTGCCATAAGCGATTATGACCACATTAATCGCAAAAAACAAACTTTATGGATAAGAATTCCTAAAGATAGCTCTGTAACAATAAGCGATGTTTCCACCGTTACAAAAAAACACGCTGGCGATGTAAGAGTTATAATTTACGATGAAAAAACAGGACAAAAAATGACAACTGCCAGAGAAGGTTATGTCAGTTTAAATGACATTCTTTTACAAGAATTAAAGGAACTTGTAGGAGAAAGCTCTCTTGTTGTCAGATAGAAGGTAAATAAAATGGATAAAAAAGCACTAAATGAGGCTTTAAAGACAAGCCTCCCTGTTATATTGGGGTACTTGCCCTCAGGCTTTGCCTTTGGACTTATGATGAGTTCTTTGGGTCAAAAAGTTATAACATCTGGTATTATGGCAATACTTATGTATGCAGGTGCCGGACAGTATATTGCCGTTGACTTTATAAAAAACAACTCTCCCCTTATAACAATAATAATCACAACATTTCTTATAAACTGTAAGCACCTTTTTTACGGTCTTTCTCTTATAGAAACATTTAACAAAACAGGTAGAAAAAAGCCATTTCTCATTTTTCTGCTTACAGACGAAACCTATGCCCTATTAACTGGCACAGTATATCCAAAAAATGTAAATACAAACCAATACATTTTTTATGTAGCAGTTATTAACTATTTAAGCTGGATAGCCGGTTGCGTACTTGGTGCCGTCTTTGGCTCTGTTGTAAAATTCGATACTACAGGACTTGATTTTGCTATGACAGCATTGTTCTTAGTAATTCTTACATCTCAGCTAAAAACATTTACAACAAAGTATCCTTTCATAATAGGTGCTGGCACAGCATTGTTTGCCCTTATGTTATTTGGTAAAGGCAACATACTTTTAGGTGGGGCTATAATGACAGTTATACTTTTAGTAGTTTTAAGAGAAAGGATTGAAAAAGATGACAACAAGTAAACTTATAATTTCAATACTTATAATGGCTGCTATAACTTTTGGAACTAGATTAGCTCCTTTCGTAATATTTGGCAGAGGGGAAAAACCACCAGAAATTATAATATATTTAGGCAAATATTTGCCTCCGGCAATTATAACAATTATAATTGTATATTGCTTTAAAAATGTAACTTTAACATCAGGTAACCATGCTATTCCTGAAGTATTGGCAAGTATAACTGTAATCCTATTACAGTTAAAACTAAAAAACACTATGATTAGTATTTTCACTGGAACAGCACTTTATATGGTTCTTTTACACCTAATTCCCAGTTTTTAAACAAATTTTTTTAATTTTTTTGTAGCATTATCGAGAAAAATATGTTATATTAGGGTATGGTGATTTTGCGATTTATTCGCTTATCAATTTGTAACGAATTTAAACTATATTTTATCAATTTTTAAAGGAGATTTTATTTATGCGTAAAACCAAAATAGTTGCAACTTTAGGCCCATCGTCTAATGATGTAGAACAGTTAAAGGCTTTAATCGAAGCAGGTATTGGTGCTGCTAGACTTAACTTTTCTCACGGTGACCATGAAGAGCATGGTGCAAGAATAAACAACTTCAAGCAGGCTAGAGAAGAATTAGGTAAGCCAGTACCTATCGTTCTTGATACAAAGGGTCCTGAAATCAGAATTAAGACTTTTGCTACAAAGAAGGTTTCTCTTGTTGCAGGTCAGGAATTTACTCTTACAACTGATGATATCGAAGGCGATAACACAAAGGTTGCAGTAACTTATATGGACTTACCAAACGATGTAAAGATTGGTTCTACTGTTCTTATTGATGACGGTCTTGTTGGTCTTACTGTTGTTGACATTAAGGGTTCTGACGTAATCTGTACAGTAAACAACTCTGCTGAACTTGGTTCTCGTAAGGGTGTTAACCTCCCTGACATTCACATCAATCTTCCAGCATTAACTGAAAAGGATATTGATGATATTAAGTTTGGTGTAGAAATGGGTATCGACTACATCGCTGCATCTTTCATTCGTTCTGCTAAGGATGTTCTTGAAATCAAGAGAGTTCTTGAAGAATGTGGTGGTTCTGATGTACACATTATCTCTAAGATTGAAAACAGAGACGGTGTTGACAACATTGACGAAATCCTTGAAGTAACTGACGGTATTATGGTTGCTCGTGGTGACCTTGGTGTTGAAATTCCTTTTGAAGAAGTTCCACTTGTACAGAAGCTCCTCATCAAGAAGTGTATCGAAAAGGGTAAGCCTGTTATTACAGCTACTCAGATGCTTAACTCTATGATTGAAAACCCACGCCCTACAAGAGCTGAAGTAAACGATGTTGCTAACGCTATCTTCGATTATACTGACGCTGTTATGCTTTCAGGCGAAACTGCTAACGGTAGCTACCCTGTTGAAGCTGTTAAGGCTATGGCTAGAATTGCTGAAAAGACTGAACAGTCTATTGACTACATTGAAAGATTTAACACTTCTCGTAGAAAGACTACTGGTGCTAGAAATATTACTTCTGCTGTAAGCCACTCTGCATGTACTACTGCACAGGACTTAAATGCAAGCCTTATTTCTACAATCACTATTTCTGGTAGAGCAGTTAAGGATGTTGCTAAGTACAGACCAAGCACTCCAATTCTTGCATGTACTCCAAACGAAAGAACTTTAAGACAGCTTAACCTTATCTGGGGTTGTACTCCAATGTACATCGGTCTTGAAAAGAAGAGCATTAATGCCCTCTTTGATGATATTGCTGAAAAGGCTCTCGTTGAAGGTATTTCTAAGAATGGCGACCTTATGGTATTTACTGGTGGTACTCCTCTTGGTACAACTGGTTCTACAAACACAATCAAGGTTGGTATTGTAGGCAACACACTTTTACAGGGTAAGGCTGTTGTTAAGTCTGGTACTGTTGTTGCTCACACAAATGTTATCCACACAGTTGGCGAAGCTAAGCTTCACTTCCGTAAGGGCGATGTATTCATCACTTCTAACACAGATAAGGGTCTTATTCCTTATATGATGAAGGCTGCTGCTATTGTTGTTGGTAACACAGATGGCGATGAATTTACTCACGCTGCTGATTTAGGTAGAGAATTAAAGATTCCTGTAATCCTTTGCAAGGGTATTGATGTTGCTGCTACTATTCCTGATACACTTCTTGTTCAGATTGATAGCAACAAGGCTACAGTTTCTCTTGCTGACAGATAATTTATAGATTTTATAATAATTGGGTAGATGCGAAATTCGTGTCTACCCTTTTTTTGACTAAAAAAACTTACTTGAAAATGACCTGTAAAAAATGTATAATTCTATTAAGATTATTTTTAGAAATGTAGGAGAATGGTAAAATGAAAAAAATATTGTTAATAGGGACAGGAGGTACTATAGCAGGTAAAGGTTCTGAAGGCAAAAGTAGCAATTATTGTTCCGGTACACTATCTGTAAAGGATATTATTTCTGCTGTAAAAGGTCTTGATAAAGTAGCACATTTTGATTTTGTACAAGCCAGTAATATAGATAGCTGTAATATGACAAAGGAAATCGTATATAACATTGCCTATCTCATAGAAGAAACAGAAAAAGATTATGACGGCTTCGTTATTACCCATGGTACAGACACTATGGAAGAAACAGCTTTTCTTCTTAACCTTACTTTAAAGACTGAAAAGCCTGTAGTATTAACAGGTTCTATGCGACCAGCTACTGCTACTTCCCCAGACGGTCCTATGAATTTATATGAAGCATCTGTTCTTGCCGCCAGCGATAGGGCCTATGGAAAAGGTGTTTTAGTATCTTTTGCCGAGATTATTTCATCTGCCAGAGATGTTCAAAAAGTAAGCACTTTCAGAACAAATGCCTTTAATCAAAGAGATTTAGGTGCATTAGGTTGTGTATATGACAATAGAGTAGAATTTTTCAATGCTCCTATAAAACCACATACTATATCTACTGAATTTAACAAGGAAGATATAAAGCGTATGCCGGATATACCTATTGTAATATTTGGTCCAGATATGGATACAAACCTTTTAGAATATGCTATAAAAAATTATAAAGGTGTTGTTATTGCTGGTGCCGGAAATGGTGGCTATAATGATAATTGGGTAGATACTGTAGCAAATACTACAATTCCTATAATTCGCTGTTCAAGAATAGCTAACGGCATTATTTCTTATGATTCCAGAATGGATAGAAAATGCAATATAATATGTGGCAGTTTCCCTCCTCAAAAATCCAGATTACTTTTACAATTAGCTCTTAGCCACAATAATGATACAAGCTATATTAAGGAGGTATTTTCTAAATACTAGGTGGTGATTAAATGAAAAAACTTTTACTCTTAGTAAACACCCACTCCGGCCGTGGAGATATTCAAGGTATGATAGGCTCTATGATTGACTATTACAACAAAAATGACTTTGAAGTTACGGTATATATTACTCAAAGGCGTGCTCACGCAACAGATATTTTGTTAAAAAACAAAGGTGTATATAACAATGTTGTATGTTGTGGTGGTGATGGTACTCTTAATGAAGTTATTACTGGTTTAATGGGTATGGAAAAAGACCAACGCCCTATTATTGGATATATTCCCTGTGGTTCAACAAATGACTTTGCCACAGGCTTGGGCATAAAAACATCTTACACAGAGGCATACAAATTAGCTGTTGACGGAAATCCCTTTCCTATTGATATAGGAAAGTTCAACGACTCTTATTTTTCCTATGTAGCTGCCTTTGGTATGTTTACAAGTATATCCTATGAAACTCCTCAAATATACAAAAATTTATTAGGCTATCAAGCCTATGTTATAGAGGGAATTAAACAAATTAGCAAAATGGAATCCTATAATCTCCGTATTTCCTATGATGATGGCATTATAGAAGATGAATTTATATTAGGAATTATTTCTAACTCCAATACTGTTGCCGGTATTAAAAACTTGTTTAAAAACGATATACAAGATGGTTTATTTGAAGTAGTGCTTATTAAAAAGCCGTCTAATATAGCAAATTTATCTACAATTATAACCGCCCTTGCCGAGAAAAAGTTAGATAATCCTATGATGTATCATTTCAAATCCAGAAACTTTGTTTTTGAAAGCCTTGACAATAACGGAATAAAATGGACTTTAGACGGAGAATTTGGTGGAGTATTTACATCAGCCGAAATCGATGTTTGCCCTCTTGAGGTTACATTAAACATATAATTTATAACAAATCTATAAACCACTTTTTACAAAATCATTATTTTTTACAAATAATGTGAAAAAAAATGTAAAATATAGTTGCAAATTGAAAGAACTTTTTACATTTTGAAAAAAAGATTTTATTGACTTTTTATTAAAAGTGTGGTAACTTTAGACTATAGCATTTGTGCTATGTAACTTTTTTTATTTTTTAGGAGGATTTTTTCATGAAGCAAGGTACAGTTAAGTGGTTCAACGCTGAGAAGGGTTTTGGTTTTATCTCTGTTGAAGGCGAAGATGATGTATTTGTACATTTCTCTGCTATCAATGCTGATGGTTACAAGACTTTAGAAGAAGGCCAGAAGGTTGAATTTGATGTAGTTGACGGTGCTAAGGGACCACAGGCTGCAAATGTAGTTCGTTTATAATCTAGTACATTGAAAGACAATAGTTGCTTATTATAGAAATATATATATAGATTTACTTTTTGTTATTTAAAGAATTATGATTATGATAAAAAGAGCTGTCTTAGGACAGCTTTTTTTATTGTGTTTAATTTATTTTCAACCCTATTTTTTTAAGTTATGCACAATTTATTTTTTGCACATATACAGGTATTATCCCCCGTAAAATGGTATATATCCACTACTTATCCACCGTATTGTGGATATTTTGTGGATAAATTGGGGATAACTAAATTGTACCACTATATATAGTTTCAAAAAGTCTATATATGCCTACAAATTTTACATTATTTTTTATTTATCTACATATTTCGACAAAATATTTTATAACTTATTCACCACTTTTTACTCTTTATCCACCTTTTATCCACCAATAACTGTGGATAACTTAGCAATTTTGTTTATAACCCATATATTTACTATACTTTAGTCTGCGGAAAAATGGCTTTTCATTATATATTCATATGTCATAAGACTATTTTGTGTGTTACTGTCATTTAGGGCAAAAAAAAGCCCTGCACTTTCGCACAGGGCAAATAAGAATCGGAATTAAATTACTTTAAAGTAACCTTAGCGCCAACTTCTTCAAGCTTAGCCTTTGCAGCTTCAGCATCTTCCTTAGATAAACCTTCCTTGAGAACCTTAGGAGCACCGTCAACGATTTCCTTAGCTTCCTTAAGACCAAGACCAGTTACTTCTCTAACTACCTTGATAACCTTAATCTTTTCAGCGCCTACTTCTGTTAATTCTACATTGAATTCAGACTTTTCTTCGCCTGCAGCAGCACCATCGCCTGCAGCAGCAGCAACTACAACACCTGCAGATGCAGATACACCAAATTCTTCTTCAGCTGCCTTTACTAAATCGTTAAGCTCTAAAACAGAAAGCTCTTTAACAGCTGCAATAATTTCTTCAATTGATAACTTAGCCATTTTAATATCCTCCGTTAATTTTAAATATAATTAGTTTCTAGGCGACTAATTCGCCACAATTTCTGCAAATAACAATTAAGCTTCTGCAGTTTCGTCCTTGTCTGCAATAGCCTTGATAACTCTTGCAAAACTTGCCATTGGTCCCTGGAAAGAACCAAGTAATCTTGAGAGAAGTACTTCTCTTGATGGGATGTCTGCAACTGCAACCATACCCTTAGCATCGTAGCAAGTACCTTCGATAACACCAGCCTTGAATTCAAGAGTCTTAGCTGTCTTCATATACTTACTAAGAATACCAGCAGCTACTGTTGGGTCATCATAACAGATAGCGATAGCACTAGGACCTTCAAAGTAATCCTTTAAGCCTTCGAACTGTGTACCTTCTACTGCGAAGTTCATCATTGTGTTCTTGTAAACTTTGTAATCAACGCCTGCTTCTCTTAACTGCTTACGAAGTTCAGTATCCTCTGCAACAGAAAGACCTCTAGCGTCAACAAGTACAGCAGAAGTAGCCTTTTCAAGCTTTTCCTTAATTTCGTTTACAACAACCTGCTTCTGTTCAACCTTTGCCAAAACTTACACCTCCTATAATATTTATGGAAGCCGTATAAAAAAACCCTGTCGGGCAGACAGGGTGAAAAATACAAATCAAATGTATCCTCGGTAGGTAGTTCCACGTTACGACTATTGTCACCTACTGTCTACGGCACTTTTTGTATTATACTAAATTTATAATCTCTTGTCAAGAGTTTTTTTATTTTTTTCTTTCAATTTCTGATTCTGATATTTCATCATATCGAGAAATGTTCATAAGAATACCCATACAAGCCATCATAATTACCATTGAAGTACCACCATAGCTTATGAAAGGTAATGGAATACCTGTATTAGGCATTGAGTTTGTAACAACGGCAATATTGATAATAACCTGTACAGCAATCATAACTGTAATACCTGTTGCCATAAGCATAGCAAACATATCATCTTTATGATTTATTGCAATTACAATACCTCTCCATACAAGTATGGCAAACAATATTACTACAATGGCAGCACCAAACCAGCCTAATTCTTCGCAAATAATAGCAAAGATAATATCGTTATGTGCTTCTGGCATATAGCCCAGTTTCTGACGAGAACCACCAATACCAAGACCGAACATACCACCGCTGGCAATAGCATAAAGGGACTGAACAATCTGGTAACCAGTACCCTCTAAGTCTGAGAATGGGTCACGCCACACTCTAACTCTGTCGGAACGGAAACCTGTACCAAAGGTCATTGCAAGTACGCCTACTACGCCAAGAACACCAATAGGTACAACTCTGGAAATTTTAGGAGTAGCAACAAAGAATAGTGAACAACTTATTACACCAAGTACAATGGCTGTACTAAGGTTTTCTTTGGCTACAAGACCTGTAGGTACAGCTACTATCAAGAAATAAATACCGACACCTTTCCAAGTGTCAAATATTTCAGGCATCTGAGAAATAATAGTTGAAAGCACTATAATTACGGCTAATTTAGCTATTTCTGAAGGCTGGAAACCCCATAACCATCTCTTAGCACCACCGGCCTCTGTACCAAAAATAAGAACCAATACCAAAAGTATATTTGCTATTACATAGCCAATCATAGCAACTTTTTTCCACTTCTTATAAGAGAATTGAGAGCATAAAAACATTACTACGAAACCGGCTCCTGACCAAAGCAATTCCTTTTTTAAGTAGTAATAAATATCCCCTATTTTACCTCTACCTGCTGTATAATAACTAGATGAGAAAACCATTATTATACCTATAGCAACCAAAAGTATAACACAAAGAAGAAGAATATAGTCTGTACTACCCTTTATTCTAATTTTATTATCAGCCTTTGGAGTTGAACCAAAACCATATTTAGTCGGGATATTCATTTATTTCACCTTACCTAAATTTTTTACATAATCCTTAAATATTTCGCCTCTTTGCTCATAAGACTTAAACATATCCCAACTTGCACAAGCTGGTGAAAGAAGTACGCAATCGCCGTCTTCAGCATTTTCAACACAAAGGTCAATAGCCTTTTCAAAAGTATCAGCTACTTCATAATTCTTAAAATCTATGTTGTTAAGGCACTTTACAATATTGTCCTTTACTGCACCAATAACAGCTACAAACTTTACTCTGTTAGGGAAAAGGTCAACCCATTCCTGAAAATCTGAGCCCTTGTCATAACCGCCTGCAATAAGACAAATAGGACTCTTCATAGCTAAAACAGCCTTTATTGAGGCATCTGGATTTGTACCCTTTGAATCATTGTAATAAGCAACATTCTTGTATGTAGTAACATATTCTATTCTATGTTCAACAGCTACAAACTCTCTTAATACCTTTCTTATTGTGTCCATAGGAACACCTACAGCAACGGCACAACCTATTGCTGCCATAGCATTTTCCACATTATGACCACCAAGAATATTAAGTTCGTCAATGTCCACAACTTTTTCGTTATAATCAAGACAGTTAATATATATGCTCTTTTCATCTGAGTATATACCATCTTTATTTTTGCCATCAAGTGAGAAGTAAACAACCTTTGCCTTTGTTCTGTCTGCCATACCACGAGTAACTTCATCGTTGTAGTTTAATATACAGTAATCATTTTCATCCTGATTTTCAAAAACTCTTTCCTTAGCGGCAATATAGTTTTCAAGAGTATGATGTCTGTTAAGGTGGTCTGGTGTAATATTGAGAACAGCACTTACCTTTGGCTTAAATGTATCAATAGTTTCAAGCTGGAAACTAGAAAGCTCTGCTACAACACAACCGTCTTCTGTAGTATCAAGGCAACAGTCAGCAAAAGGATTTCCTATGTTACCTACAACATATGAATTCTTAAAATAAGCCTTTAAAATTTCGCCTACAAGAGTTGTAGTTGTTGTCTTGCCGTTAGTACCTGTAATACCAATAACCGGAGATTTACAGAAAAGCCATGCAAGTTCAATTTCTCCCATAACCTTTACTCCTGCCTTTTTAGCCTTTTCTACAAAAGGTAAATCAGTAGGAACACCAGGGCTCATAACGAGAATATCCATACCCTCTACAATGTCATCTGGATTTGCACCTAAAAATAAATTAATACCCTCTGATTTAAGTTCAGATACAACATCTCCAAGCTTGTCCTCTGTTTTAGCATCTTGTATTGTAACTTCTGCTCCTAATTTTTTTAAAAGTCGAGCAGCTGAAATACCACTTTTAGCTACACCACTAACCAATGCTTTTTTATTTTTGAAATCCATAATCTATTCTTCCTCCTAGAAAAGATTTTTGCTTGCTACAAAACCTAATAAACATAATACAGCAGTTGCAATAGTGAAAAGTTCAACAACCTTAATACCCTGCAAACCACTTAATTCAAAATGGTGGTGGATTGGTGCCATTTTGAAAATTCTCTTACCGCCAGTAAGTTTGAAATAACCTACCTGAATCATAACTGAAAGAGATTCACAAACATATACAAAACCTACAATAACAAGCATTATAGGCATTTTTGTAAGTATTGCCACACTTGCTACAAAACCACCTAAAGCAAGTGAACCAGTATCGCCCATAAATACCTTTGCAGGATATGAGTTAAATACTAAGAAACCTAATAACGCACCTATTGCAGCACCACAAACAGGAATAAGTCCCTTGTTTACAGCATATGCAATAAATACAAAGTAAGTTGCTACAAGTACAGTAACACCAGATGCAAGTCCATCAAGACCGTCTGTTAAGTTTACACTATTTACTGTACCAACCATAACGAAGAAAAGGAAAGGCACATAAAGCCAACCTAAATCAATATAAAATCCCTTTGTAAATGGTACATAAATTTCTGTACCAAAATCATTCATCTTTAACAAGTAAATCGCAAAAAGAATTGTTACTATAAGCTGGAAAACAACCTTTTGCCAAGCTCTCAAACCAAGAGAACGCTTTTTAACAACCTTAATGTAGTCATCAAGGAAACCTACAAGTCCATAACCTACTGTAATAAGCAATACTACAATAGCATCAGGGTTGTCCTTTACAAAAAACAGAGTTGCAATAGCAAATGCACCAATCATAAATATACCACCCATAGATGGTGTCCCCTGTTTCTTTAAATGTGACTTTGGTCCGTCATCTCTTACATTCTGTCCAAAATTATGAAGTTTTGGAATAACAAACGCTCCTAAAACAACACAGGCAATAAAAGCAATAATTAAAGCATATGCTGCTGAAAATAAATCGTAATTCATATTATTTAATCTCCTTTATTCTTTCTGTTGTTTTTTCAAAGTGCATACCTCTGGAAGCCTTTATTAATATAGTCATTCCGTCTTCAAGAATGTTGTCCATTTTCTTCCAGAATTCTTCCTGTGTAGGGAAGTAATACACATTTTCTTTTCTTAAACTCAATGCTCCCTCATACATAGACTTGCTTATTTCGCCTATGCAAATAAGGGTGTCAATATTTTTCTCTATAGCATATTGACCTACTTCACTATGGAGCTTTGGTCCAAAATCTCCAAGCTCAAGCATATCGCCTAATATACAACAGCTTTTACCCTCAACTGGAGCAACTACATCAATACCAGCCTTTGTAGAGTTTGGATTTGCATTGTATACATCATTTACTATTGTGTATTTACCTGTCTTTACAATATCCATTCTCATTTTTGTAGGTACAAAAGATTCAATACCCTTTTTTATTTCCTCTGCATTAAGACCAATTTTTAAGGCAATAGCAGTTGCTGCCATAGCATTACTTACCATATGAAGTCCTGGTACAGGGATATTCACATCAAAGGAAACATCTTTTGTATGTATAGTACAAGAAATACCCTCTATTCCCTTTGGCTGAATGTTATCTGCATAAACCTCTGCATTTTTATCATTCATTGAAAAATAGCAAATATTTTTGTACTTATCCTTTACTGTAATAAGCATATCGTCATCGCCATTAAGAACCTTGTATCCGTCTTCCATAGACTCAAACATTTCACATTTAGCCTTTAAAATGCCCTCTCTTGAGCCTAAATTTTCAATGTGGGAAACACCAACATTTGTAATAACAGCCATATCAGGATTTGCAATATGAGTAAGATAGCTGATTTCTCCAAAATGGTTCATACCCATTTCAATAACAGCACATTCTGTGTCATCTTCTAATCTGAAAAGTGTAAGAGGTACACCAATATCATTGTTAAAATTGCCCTCTGTTTTCAAAACATTGTATTTCTGTGCAAGAACAGATGCCACAATATCCTTTGTTGTTGTTTTGCCTGTACTTCCTGTAATGCCAACAACAGGAATTTTATGAATAGAACGATAATATCTGGCTAAATCACCTAAAGCCTTGTGAGTATCTTCAACCATAATTACAGGAACAGTAGTATTAACTTCTTCCTGAGAAATAACAGCTACTGCTCCATTTTCAACAGCTACATCTATAAACTTGTGACCATCAAAAGATGCTCCCTTTAGTGGAATAAATAATGCTCCCTCAGAAATAGTTCTTGTGTCAGTAGAAACAGCTGTAACAACAGTATTATCTCCTATAAGTCTACCCTCAACAGCCTTAGCAATTTCTTCTAAAGTAAGTTTCATTTTATATTTCCTCCAAAGCTTCCTTGGCAACTTCTACATCGTCAAAGTGAATAGTCTTATCATTGAAAATTTCGTAGTCCTCGTGTCCCTTACCGGCAATTACAACACTATCTCCAACCTTTGCAATAGCAACAGCTCTAAAAATAGCTTCTTTTCTATCAACAATTTTTTCGTAATCATCAGTTACTGGGCGTACACCTTCTTCAACCTGATTGATAATGTCAATAGGTTCTTCAGACCTTGGATTATCAGAAGTAATAATAGAATAATCTCCCAATCTGGCAGCAATATCTCCCATAATAGGTCGCTTTGTCTTATCTCTGTCGCCACCACAACCAAAGACAGTAATAACCTTACCCTTTGTAAACTCTCTAACAGCATTTAAAATATTTTCAAGACCGTCTGGAGTGTGGGCATAGTCTACAATTACATTAAAGCCCTTGTCGTTTGGAACAGACTGTATTCTTCCCGGTACACCCTTTATAGCGTTAATACCTGTCTGAATATCATCAACAGCAATACCCATTGAAAGAGCAGCACCAATAACACCTAAAGCATTGTAAACACTAAATCTGCCAGGAACTTTTAAGTTAAAATCAACATCAGCACCGTTGATATTAACTGTAAATACTACTCTGTCCATTAAGTAGTGAATATTTTTAGCCTGTAAATCACTAGGTTCATCAATACTGTAAGTAATAATATCACAAGTAGCTTCATCAATAATCTTCTGACTCCACTTGTCATCTACATTTATAATACCTGTCTTACACATTTTGAATAATTTAGCCTTAGCAAGGCAATAGTTTTCCATAGTCTTGTGGAAATCCAAATGGTCCTGTGTAAGATTTGTAAAAATACCAATGTTAAAATCAATACCATCGACTTTCTTTAATGCCAAACCATGAGAAGAAACTTCCATAACAAGGTCTTCTACATTTTCGTCAGCCATTAACTTTAATATAGCATTTAAGTCAAGAGTATCTGGAGTTGTACTTGTGGCAAACTTAATATCTCTTTTCTTGCCACCAATTCTAGTTTCAACAGTACCTATAACACCTGTTTTATGTCCTATCGTATTTAAAATAGATTCCATAAAATATGTTGTACTTGTTTTGCCGTTAGTTCCTGTAACACCAATCATATTTAACTTTTTAGATGGGTGTTCATAGAAATTGCCAGCTATAACAGTAAGAGCCTCTCTGCTTTCAGAAACCTTATATACTGTCATATCCTGTGGTAAATTTTCCACATCTTCCTCAACAATAACAGCTCTGCATCCCTTTTCATAAGCTCCACCAATAAAGCTATGACCATCAACCTTCATACCTTTAATAGCCACAAAAAGCACATTACTTTCTGTCTTTCTTGAATCAATGGTAATGCTATTGATTTCCTGTTGCAAATCCCCCTGCAACAATGTACCGGATACGCCATTTAATATATCCTTTAATATCATAAGCTCTCTCCTTTATATATAGGCATAGTAAGCCTAGTATCAGATTTTACTTTTATATTTTATTATACACCATTTTCACAATTATGTATAGACAATAATTTTAGTATTTTGATTTATAACCGTTTTTTCCTTAGGGAACTGTTTAACTACAGTTTTTCCCTCCCCTATAACCTGTAAATTTATATTGTTTTTTGTCAATTCCTGTCTTAATTTGTCTACATTTTGTCCTATATAATTTTCAACAGTAAATGTACCTATGCCTTTCATTTTTTGCTCATTTTCATTGTATATAGGCTCTATACCTAAATATGGCAAAGAGTTGGAAAGTATTTCTTTCATTACCGGACCTGCCACCTGTCCTCCATAGTATACCCCTTTTGGTTCATCAATAAGCACCAATGTAATTACCTGTGGTTTTTCAGCCGGAGCAAAGGCACAAAAACTGGCTATATACTTGCCTGAGCGTCTTGGCAATTTTTCACTTGTAGCGGTTTTTCCACCTATTCTAAAGCCGGGAATATACGCCTTATTTCCTGTACCTATTTCTACTACACTTTCAAGAATATTTCTCATAGTGTCAGAGGTCTCTTTTGATAAAATCTGTGTTCCATTTCCATATTCAAACTCTTTTACAATGTTTCCCTTTTCATCACTTAAAGCCTTAGCAACATGAGGTGTAACCAACCTGCCACCATTTATAGATGCCGAAATAGCTCTTATAAGCTGTATTGGTGTAATCTGTAAGGACTGGCCAAAACCCATAGTAGCAAGTTCTACTGGTCCTATTTTATTCTTTTTATACATAATACCAACAGCCTCGCCAGGCAAGTCTACACCAGTTTTTCTATCAAAGCCAAATTTAATAAGGTAGTCATAAAATTGCGAACTGCCCAATCTTTCTGCCACATCCATAAAAACAGGGTTACAACTGTTTTGAACACCTTGTACAAATGTTTCTGAGCCATGACTTCTAGGAGAACGCCAACACTTGATATATCTTCCACCTACTGTTCTACCGCCACCACAGTTAAAAGTATCATCAGGCTTTACAACTCCAGCCTGTAAACCGGCCGATGAAGTAATAACCTTAAATGTAGACCCCGGCTCATAGGTATCGTTAATATTGAAATTTCTCCACATTTGATTTAAGGCATAGTTTTTATCCTTTACTTCATCCGTAGTATTCAGTTTATAAGGTTCGTTTAAGTTAAAATCCGGTTTACAAGCCATAGCCAGTATTTCTCCATTTTGTGGATTCATCATTATTACAGAACCTCTTTTTGCATTTTTCCCTATAACAGCCTTTTCTAAAGTCTGTTCTGCATACTGCTGTAAATTAATATCTAAAGTCGTAACCAAATTGTATCCCTCTTTTGCCGGTTTTCTGTCCTGTTCACTATTTTTTAATTCATCGCCCCTACCGTCTGTCTGTGTCAGTATTTTGCCCTTTTCTCCTTTTAAATATTGTTCATACTTAGCCTCAAGCCCTATAATCCCCTGATTATCCTTTCCCACAAAACCAATAACATGGGAAGCTAAATTATTAAAGGGATAAATTCTCTGTATGTCCTCGTCCACAACAACACCTTTTAAATTAAGGTCTGCTATTTCCTTGCCCTTAGCCTTATCTACTTTTGTTTTTATACGCATTAAGGCAACTCTTTTGTTTATTTTTTCAAGAGTTTCTGTATAATCTAAATCCATTTTTTCAGAAAGTATTTTAGCAACCTTTTCAGGCTCTTTAACCTGTGCGTGAATAACACTTATAGCAGAAACACTTTTAGATGTTGCTATAGGTGTATTGTTTCTATCTAATATTTGACCTCTGACTGGAGAAATAAGTCTGTCCCTTGTCTGTTGTTCAAAAGCCAATTTCTGATAAAAAGGTCCTTTAAAATATTGTATGTAAAAAATTCTAAAAATAAGGCATAAAAGCAAAAATTCAAATGCAAAAAGCATAAAAGCTAATCTACGCCTTGATTTTAAGGTCACTCTCTCCATAATATCACCTGTATTTCTTTATATATTATATTATGAAAGAGTTATGTTAATAACAAAAAAGGCAGGCTTTTCGCCTACCTTAATATGTACCAATTCTAATCGTTTATCTTTATAGAAATAGGAGTACAAATAAACAATAAAAAAGCAAAAAATATATCACATTACTACAAATACTTTTATAAATATTAATCTATTGTTCAAAATCATATGAACCTTTAAAAACTGACTGATGATGAAATTTTAAATATTCAATTCTTTCATCATCCATTGGTAAAGCTTTAATAAAAGTATTATTTTGTAACCCTATCTGCTTCCATGTAAATGGGGAAATGAATTCGGATAAAATAACATGTCTATCAGAAGTAAATGTCATAAAACCTCTGTCAAACAACTTATCATATATCATATAATGGGGATAACATATACCCATTATATGGGTCAATTTTTTCATTATCATCTGAAGCTGCCCATGGTTTTATGTGGCTTGCTATAAGTAGTCGCTCATCCGAAATCATAGTAAACGGACAATAGCGACACTGTTCAAGTAACAACTCTCTATATTTCCCTTGACCCTCTCTTGATTTTGATACTTCTTTATTCTTGTTTTTACTTTTTTTATTTATTGGAGTAGTTTCTTCTTTTTTCTTTCCATAATTAAAAACTAATGGACCATTTTGCTTCTCCCATATGGCATCAAAATCCACAAAAAGTTTCCAATAAAACAGCGGGTTACTCTCTTTTCCAACCTTTTCAACATATATATAGCTAACTAAAGGCAATGCTATTTCTCTAAATATTTTATATGTTGCATCTTTAGAATTAATATAGCCTCTTTTTCCAGCAATTTGATTTTGAGCTTGTATGTCAAAAAAAATTACATCATCAAGATTATTAACTAAAGCTAATCTTTCATTCCATAATTTCGGAAAATTTTCCTTTTGGGCATAATTCTGAGATGGATTTAAATATTCGTTTTTTACAGCATATAAATAAGCAATTAAATCAGTTTTAAGCATAAAACATTTAGCTTTAAAATTCTCTCCACCGTAGAACTCATATATATCATCCCTTTTTGATGATATATAAAATTTTGCCTCCCCATGTCCTTTTCCTAATTTGTTACTTCCTACAACAACACAATCTGGGACAGTCATCATAGATGGAAAAACAGCTAGAGTTGGATAATTTTTGCCGTTTATTTTCATATATTTTCACCATACCTTTCTATTTGTAACTCTTTTAGTATCGCTATAAGCACATCAACAACTATACTATTGCCAGCTTGCTGGTACATTGATGTGTCGGATACAATAATTTTAAATTCATCACTAAAGCCCATTAAACGTAAACATTCTCTTGGAGTGAGTTTTCTTAAACGACCCTCTGTAGTAACATAATTGTCTACACCTGCTCTATGCATTTTGTGCATAGTTGTAAGAAGAGGTCTTGCAATATCCAAGTCAACTTTTGGTTTGCTATAAAAATTTTTTGTTCCTGTCGATAATACATATTTTTTAACCTTTTCAGAAAGGAAATATTTTTCTAAATCAGGAATATTTTTTTTTCTTGCATCTTCTTCAGATTGAAAAACAAAATCGCCATGCCAATTATATTGCTGATTTTTCTTCTGACAAAGTTGCACATCTCCATCAATTTGAGTAAATCGTTTTTCAAGATTTTTTTCTTTAGTTACAAACTCAACACCTTTTTTGGGTAAAAAATAGCCTCCAGGAGCATTGTCAATCAAAAAATCTCTCATAGTTTTTTCCAATACAATAGGTTTAGGAAATACAAAACCATCTTTCGGAGCAATATCTTTTCTAAATCCCACAACAAATAATCTTTCACGATTTTGTGGAATTCCATAATTTTTTGCATTTAAAACATCATGAAAATAATTATATCCCAATTCGTTAAAAACTTCTTGCATTTTTCTCCAAGTCTTACCTTTGTCGTGAGAAATTACAGCTCTTACATTTTCATAAATAAAGATTTTGGGTCTTATTTCATCTATTAGTCTTGCATATTCATAAAATAAGGTTCCTCTTGTATCATCAAGTCCACGTTGCTTTCCAACCAACGAAAAACTTTGACAAGGACTTCCTCCAACAAATAAATCTACTTTTCCTCTATATTGTTTGCCACTTAGAAAAGCAACGTTCCAATGGAAATCTTCCTCTGATATGTTGTAGTTTGCCATATATGAAGTTTTTACCTTATTTCTTTTTTCCAAACCTTTATACAGCGTGTCAACATATTTTTTTCGTGCTTTCCAGTCACTTCCAAATTCATTTAATTGTTCTTGTATTTTCAAATAATTAATTTTTTCGTGTAATTGACTAACCCTTTGAGAAATATCTTGAATTTTTCTTATAATTTTCTTTCCCTCATATTTTTCTAAATAATCGTACAACTTTTTTAGTTCAATAGAAACATCATTCCAATCTATATTATCCACACTTTTAAAGTCATTGATTTTGCCAAGTAACTCTAGTTCATTATCTTTTTTAAAATCATTGACTACTTCAAGTATAATTTTAAAATCTATAAGTCTTTGTTGTAACTTACTACCTTGAGTCAATTCACTGATAAATTTCAAATATTCTTTCTTTCTGATACTTTTGATATTATCCATTTGAATAATAACATTTAAAATATCACCAACATTTGATAAAGGTTCTTTAATTTCATTCAAATTCCCAATTATTTTTTTATACTCTAGATTCATTTCATCAAACATACCAAATAACTGTTGCTGGTATAAATCTTCAACATCATTTTTACTATGTAATTCTTTAATGGTTACATTTAATATCTCTATTTCCTCTTTTATTTTATCAATATTTTTCTCAACATCTTTAGTAAGAATATCAACATCGCCATTGTCACACGCAAATACTATTTTATGTTTAATCCCCATACGTTCTAGGGCGTGTTCTATAGCTCCAATCCCACTAAAAACTGTTGCCAACCTAATCATTACTAACCTCCCGCTAATATTCTTAGCCAAACTATATCAACTATTTTTCTTATTGCTGTTCTTCTTTTTGTCAAAAATGACAGCCATAAGACTGCCATTTACTCTACACAAAATCCACAAAAACTGTATTTGCCAAATCTAAACCTTTTCTTGTAAGTCTTATATTATCTCCACACTTTTCCAATAGACCGTCTGAAATATGGGTATTTATTGCTTCTCCGTAAATATCATATATGTCATCGCCATAAAGTTTTTTGAAACTCTTTACATTAATACCCTCATTTCTTCTAAGACCTAAAAACATAAATTCAGAATAAATATCCTCTTTTGTAAGTTCTTCGTTTTCCACTACATAAGTGCCTACAATATAGTCATTCATATTTTCAGTATTTTTAAGTCGATGGTTATTTACAAGGCTTGATGCACCAAGCCCAAAGCCCTTATAATCTCCCCTTATCCAATACACATTATTATGAACCGACTCTTTTCCCTCTTTTGCAAAATTGGAAATTTCATATTGATGAAAACCTTTTTCTTTTAGAAAATCCTGTGCAAAATGGTACATTTCCCTATCCTGTATTTCATTAGGCAAGTTTAAGTCCATATCGTAAAAAGGCGTACCCTCTTCAATAATAAGACTGTAAGCTGAAATATGCTGAGGTTCTAAAGCACATACATTTTCAAGACTCTCTTTCCATTCCTCAAAAGTTTGGTCTGGCAAGTCAAACATCAAATCCACATTTATATTGTCAAAGCTTGCTTTTCTAGCCATAGTATAGGAATGTAAAAACTCCTCAACGGTATGAATTCTGCCTAGTTTTTTCAAGTGATGATTTTGCCAAGCCTGTAAACCAATACTTATTCTGTTAATACCAAAGGACTTATAATCCTTTAATTTTTCTTCTGTCAATGTGCCGGGGTTTGCTTCTATTGTAATTTCGCAGTTTTTATCAAAAGTAAACTTTTCAAGGGCAGTAAAAATCTGCCCTATTAAACTACTTTCAATAACTGACGGTGTACCTCCACCAATAAAGACACTTTTTACAACATTGTCAGTTTCAAAAGCCTTTATTTCTCTGACAAGAGAGTCAATATATTCCTGTCTACATTCCATATTTGGAAAACTAAGGAAATCACAGTATTTACACTTGCTTACGCAAAAAGGTATGTGTATATATAATGCTATTTTATTATTCATCATCAAGTTTGAGAACGGACATAAATGCTGCCTGTGGAACTTCTACACTACCAACCTGACGCATTCTCTTTTTACCTTCTTTCTGCTTTTCAAGAAGTTTCTTTTTACGAGAAATATCGCCACCGTAACACTTAGCAAGTACATCTTTTCTATATGCTGAAATAGTTTCTCTTGCAATTACCTTATTACCAATAGCTGCCTGAATAGGAATTTCAAACTGGTGTCTTGGAATTTCTTTCTTTAACTTTTCAGCCATTTTTCTACCCTTTTCTGCTGCACTATCTTCGTGAACAATAAAGCTAAGGGCATCTACAACTTCTCTATTTACAAGCATATCAAGTTTAACAAGTTTACTTTCTCTGTATCCGATTAATTCATAGTCAAAACTTGCGTAACCTCTTGAACGAGATTTAAGAACATCAAAGAAATCGTATATAATTTCATTTAATGGTAATTTATAATTAAGTACGGCTCTTGTAGATTCAATATATTCCATACCTAAATATTCGCCTCGTCTTTGCTGGCAAAGTTCCATAATTGTACCAATGTACTCTGTTGGAAGTATAATTTCAGCCTTTACAATAGGCTCTTCCATTTTAACGATTGTACTTGGGTCTGGTAAATCACTAGGATTAGATAAGTCGAAATGAGTACCGTCTGTTAAATAAACCTTATAAATAACAGATGGAGCAGTTGTAACCAAATCAAGGTTATACTCTCTTTCCAATCTTTCCTGAATAATTTCTAAATGTAATAAGCCTAAGAAACCACAACGGAAACCAAAACCTAAGGCTACAGAAGTTTCTGCCTCAAAGTTAAGAGCTGCATCATTTAACTGTAATTTTTCAAGAGCATCTCTTAAATCCTGATATCTTGAACCGTCTGCTGGGAATATACCACAGTAAACCATTGAATTTACTTTCTTATAACCAGGTAAAGCCTCTTTAACAGGATTATTTGCAAGAGTTACAGTATCACCAGTATGAGTATCTCTTACATTTTTGATACTTGCTGTTAAGTAACCTACATCACCAGCCTGTAATTTTTCAGTAGGAATAAACTGACCTGCACCAAAAGCACCAACTTCAACAACATCAAATTCCTTGTTAGTTGCCATAAAGCGAACTCTATCGCCCTTCTTTACAGTACCGTCAAAGACACGCATAAATACTATAACACCCTTATAGCTATCATAAAAGCTATCGAAAATAAGTGCCTTTAAAGGAGCATTTTCATCGCCCTCTGGAGCAGGAATATCTTCAATAATCTTTTTAAATACCTGGTCAATATTAATATCAGCCTTTGCTGAAATAAGAGGTGCATCTTCTGCATCAAGACCAATAACATCTTCAATTTCAGCCTTTACTCTATCTGGGTCAGCACTAGGTAAATCAATTTTGTTAATAACTGGAACTACTTCAAGGTCATTATCTAAAGCAAGATAAACATTTGCCAAAGTCTGTGCCTCTACACCCTGAGCAGCATCTACTACAAGTATAGCACCGTCACAAGCTGCCAAACTTCTTGACACCTCGTAATTAAAGTCAACATGGCCCGGAGTATCAATTAAGTTAAGTGTATATTCCTGTCCGTCTTCTGCCTTATAAATAAGACGAACAGCCTGTGCCTTAATTGTAATACCTCTTTCTCTTTCAAGGTCCATATTATCAAGAACCTGTGCCTGCATTTCTCTCTCTGTCAAAAGACCAGAACGCTGTATAAGTCTATCAGCTAATGTAGACTTACCATGGTCAATATGGGCTACAATACTAAAGTTTCTAATTCTCGATTGTCTATCAGAACTCATATATATTCTCCTTACTAAATTTCTCTATACATACTTGCCCATTATTATAACATATTAACCACCTTAAAAGCAATTAATATGAAAAAAGTTTTCAAACTTTGTAAAAATATTTATATAAAACTATTGACAAATTATATTTATGGTGGTACAATGTATTTACAAACGGAGGTGAAGGTATGGCAAATAGTGTATACAGCATAGTTCTCAATGATGCTGTTGTTGAAGCGATAGACCGACTAGCTTACCAAAATGGTACCAACAGGTCTAGTATGATTAATAGGATATTGGCAGAAAGAGTGTCATACACAACTCCTGAACAGAGAATAAGGAATATTTTAGGCTATGTAGAAAAGAGCCTTGATTCCACAGAACTGTTTCAGATTTTAATGAATACGGGAGATTCCTCCCTTAACATTAAAAGCCCTTTTAAATACAAATATAACCCTAGTGTTAAGTATCAAGTAGTTCTTAACAAAGGTGGAAGTAACAAAAAAGGCGAATTGAGAGTGACAATGCGAACTCAGAACTCCACCCTTTTAGAGGAATTGGATAAGTTCCTTAATGTATGGAGTGCCATAGAACTTAAATACCTTGACGGAAAAATGCCTTGTGAATTATCATTTACAATTTCCAAGGGTAAATATGTTCGTGAGTTATATCTGCCAACTGACCAATATGATGAAAACACTATTGGCAGTTTAATAACAGCATATATCGAAAACTTTGATAGTGTAATGAAATTTTATTTTGATACAAATGATTCGACGAAAGCCGAAAAAATGTATCTTAAAAACCTTGAAAAAGCAGACTATATTATTTAGGGGGTTTGTTTATGAATTTAGAGAAATTTACACAAAAATCATTAGAGGCTTTACAGCTTGCCCAAAGTCTTGCTGCAGAGCATAACAACACCCAAATAGAAGAATGTCATCTTTTATATGCAGTAATTGCTCAAGACGGTGGCATTGGTGCAGAAATATTCAGAAAAATGGGTGTTGATGTAAATCAGCTTGCTTTTGATGTAAAACAGGCAGTTTCTTCTCTCCCTGGCGTTACTGGTTCAGGTGTAGAACAAGGAAAAATATATATTTCAGCTGATGTAAACACAATTCTTGCAAAGGCTGAAAGTATCGCATCTTCTATGAAAGATGAATATGTAAGTACAGAACACATTATTCAGGCTATTATCGAAAGTCCTGATACAAAAGTAAGTGGAATATTAAAGAAACACAATATCAGAAAGCCAGAGTTTTTAAAGGCTATGAAAGAGATTAGAGGTAATACTAGAGTGACAACAGACAGACCAGAATCAACTTATGAAGCTCTTACAAAATACGGTCAAGACCTTGTTTCTCAAGCTGAAAAAGGCAAACTTGACCCTGTTATTGGTAGAGATACAGAAATTAGAAATGTAATCAGAATACTTTCAAGAAAAACTAAAAACAACCCTGTTCTTATTGGTGAACCTGGTGTTGGTAAAACAGCTATTGTTGAAGGTCTTGCAATGAGAATTGTAAAAGGCGATGTACCAGACAACTTAAAGGACAGAAGAATTTTCTCACTTGATATGGGTGCATTAATTGCTGGTGCTAAGTACCAAGGCGAGTTTGAAGAAAGATTAAAAGCCGTTCTTCAGGAAATTAAGAAATCAGACGGCAAGATTATCATGTTCATTGATGAGTTACACACTATTGTAGGTGCTGGTAAAGGTCAGGGTGCCATGGACGCCGGCAACTTGTTAAAGCCTATGCTTGCAAGAGGCGAGCTCCATTGTATTGGTGCTACAACACTTAATGAATACAGACAGTACATTGAAAAAGATGCAGCCCTTGAAAGGCGTTTCCAGCCTGTTATGGTAAATGAGCCTACAGTTGAGGATACAATTACTATTTTAAGAGGCTTAAAGGAAAGATACGAACTTTACCACAATGTAACTATTCAAGATAATGCCATTATAGCAGCTGCTACACTTTCTGACAGATATATCACTGACAGATTTCTTCCAGATAAGGCTATTGACCTTATTGATGAGGCTTGTGCTACTATAAAGACAGAAATGAATTCTATGCCAACTGAATTGGACGAAATTAATCGTAAGATTATGCAGCTCCAAATTGAGGAAATGGCACTTAAAAAAGAAGACGACAAGCTTTCTAAGGAAAGACTTGAAAAAATCCGCAAGGAACTTTCTGAACATCGTGAAGAATTTAATGCTTTAAAAGCTAAATGGGAAAACGAAAAGAAAGACATTGACAGCGTTTCTGAAATTAAGCAGAAGATTGATGACATTAATCATCAAATAGAAATTGCTCAGAGAAATTCTGACTATGCAAAAGCTAGTAAACTTATGTATGAAGAATTGCCTAAGTTAAAGGCTCAGCTTGAAAATGCTAATGAATCAGCCGAAGACAAGGACAACAAGCTTCTTCGTACAAAAGTTACAGAAGAAGAAATCGCTATGATTGTTGGTCGTTGGACTGGTATCCCTGTTTCTAAGCTTATGGAAAGCGAAAGAAAGAAACTTCTTGACCTTGATAAAATTCTCCACAAGAGAGTTATTGGTCAGGACGAGGCAGTTCAGACTGTTACTGATGCCATTATTCGTTCAAGAGCTGGTATACAGGACCCTAACAGACCAATAGGTTCATTCTTGTTCTTAGGTCCTACTGGTGTAGGTAAAACAGAGCTTGCAAAAGCCCTTGCTGAGGCACTTTTTGATGATGAACGAAACATTGTCAGAATTGATATGAGTGAATATATGGAGAAATATTCTGTGAGCCGTCTTGTGGGAGCTCCTCCAGGATATGTAGGTTATGAAGAAGGCGGTCAGCTTACAGAGGCTGTAAGAAGAAAACCATATTCAGTAGTCCTCTTTGATGAAATTGAAAAGGCTCACCCAGATGTTTTCAATATACTTTTACAGGTACTTGATGACGGTAGAATTACAGACTCACAGGGTAGAACTGTAGACTTTAAGAATACAATTATTATCCTTACTTCTAACTTAGGTTCTAGCTTTATACTTGACGGTATTCAGCCAGACAACACTATTAGCGAAGAAGCCAGAGAACAGGTTAATAACTTACTTAAATCACAGTTTAGACCTGAATTCCTTAACAGAATTGATGAAATTGTATTCTACAAACCATTAGCTAAAACTGAAATTACTAGCATTGTTGACCTTATGCTCCACTCTCTCGAAAATAGACTTGCCGACAAGCAACTTAAACTTGAGGTAACTCCTAGTGCTAAGGACTTCATTATAGACAGCGGTTATGACCCTGTTTACGGTGCAAGACCTTTAAAGAGATTTATACAGAGCCATATTGAAACACTTGTTGGTAGAATGATAATTGCAGAAGACCTTGCCCCAGATACTACAATCGTTGTAGATTATGACGGCAATAAGTTGATTGCAAGTAGTAAGTAAGAAGTCAGGACTATCTAAAATGTCTTGGTTTTAATAAATTCTCCTTAATAGATAAGGCGTGGATTGATTTCCACGCCTTATTTTTATATATAAGCTATTAACTTCTATAAGACAATATAATATCTATATTATCATAAAGCTTAGCTATTAATATATGTAGATATATTTATAAATTCAATTCATATTTTATTAATGTATATATACTATATATTTAAAATAATAAAAATCATGAAATATTATTGACTATATTTGTAGAGAATGTTAAAATAATAACAAGTCATTAAACTATTATTTTATGTAGAGGGGGATTTTTATGAAAAAATTTAGTTTTATTTTATTATTTGTTTTTCTATTGCAACTTGGAACAATAGTAGAGGCTAAAGAAATTGACACCAACAATCCAATAGAAGTGGCTTGTGATTTTGCTTGCTATTATGATCCAGAATATGCTGTAGGTTTTAATATTGATAATTCAACTGTAGTAATGGAAGATAGTAAATATGTTGCCGTTAGTATATCCAATGTAAAACCAATAGGTGCCGGTTTAATAGTTGTTTTAGAAAAAAATAGCAACAATATTGTTAGTGCATTTTATTGTCAAGACTATTGGGACGATATGATTTATGAAAAAATAGCAGGGGATAACCCAAATTCATATAAGGAATATAATGAGAACTACAAGGGCAAAAATTACTACACAAATCTTAGTATCGAAAATGCTTATAGATATTTAGTTGATAATCCTATGAATTATGATGGATTATATACCGTATATGATATGGACGGCGACGGTGTAAAAGAATTTATATTTTATGATTGGTATGATTCTTCTGACCCAAATGCTATTTATTCCTTTGCATATCACTATAATAATGGTAAGTTATATGAAACTGAAATCAGCTATGAGGGCTATGTTAAAAACATATTGAATAAAACTCAATGGTGCAAATTAAATGATAATTCTTTAATAGATGAAGTTTATGGCAATAATATTTCAGTTGTATTAAATGGAAATGAAATATCATTTGAACAACCACCTTATATAGAAAACGGTGCAACAAGAGTACCAATGAGAAAAATATTTGAATCTCTTGGAGCAACTGTTGACTATGATGCAGATACAAAAACTATTACAGCTAAAAAGGATAACACAATTATTGAGCTTGTAACTGGTGCTTCAACTGCTAAAATTGATGGCAATGAAACTCCTTTAACTGCATCTGTAGAAAATAAAAACGGTTCAACTATGGTTCCTTTAAGATTTGTTTCTGAAGCACTTGGAGCAGATGTTTTATGGGATGGAGAAAATAAGATTATTACTATAAATCTTGCAGAAAAATAAAAACTTTATCCAACCATCTGATTTATCTTTCCGATTCATTATAGATAAGGCGTGGATTGATTTCCACGCCTTATTTTTTATCTATCTACTTTTCCAAATAAATATCCTTTTTAAATTCTTTCACTACCATAATGGCACAAATTACTCCCGCAAAGAAATCAGCAATAGGTCCTGAATACATTACACCGTCTATACCTATAAACAACGGAATTACTATAAGTAAAGGCAAAAGGAATATAATCTGTCTTGTAAGAGATAGGAATGTACCTATCTTTGGTTTACCTATTGATGTAAAGAAATTTGAAGTTATTGGTTGCATAAAGTTTATAAAAGTAAAGAACAAGAATATATGGAAATAATTAATTGCAAATGTATAGTATTCCTCTGAACCATTTCCAAAAATAGATATAATCTGGCGAGGTACTAACTGGAAAAGCAAAAATGCCACAATAGCCAATGCAAAACCACATTTTATAGCAAATGTATAAGCTATTTTAACTCTTTTATACTTTTTTGCACCATAATTGAAACTGGTTATAGGCTGAAGTCCTTGTGATATGCCAATAACAAAGGACATAAACACCTGATTTACCTTTGTTATAATACCTGCACAAGCAATAGGAACAGCCTCTCCATAAACAGAAATTGAACCATAGTATTTCAATGACTTATTCATAACTATTTGTACAACCATCATAGCCAACTGATTACTGAAAGGAGCAGTTCCAAGAGAAATTATCCTAGAAATTATCTTTTTACTAACTCTTAAATGTTCCTTGCCAACTACTACTGTTTTACAATGGCTTAAACACCATATTACCATTATAGCTGACAATATCTGACCTATAATTGTTGCAAGAGCTGCCCCTCTCATTCCCATATTAAGTCCAAAAACAAAAAGAGCATCTAAAAATGTATTTATAATTGCACCAGTTAAATTGCAAATCATACTTACTTTTGGTCTACCGTCTGCACGAATTAAATGCCCTCCACCAGTTGTCAATATAAGAAATGGAAAACCAAAGGCAATAACACCTGTATAAGTTTTTGCATAATCTAAAACCTTATTCGGCGAACCAAAGAAATGCAATAAAGGTTCAAGAAACATTAATGTAATTACACATAAAACAATGCCACAGCTAAAAAGCATAACAGCTGAATTACCCAAATAGTAAACAGCTTTTTTCTTTTCTCCTGCCCCCATAGAAATATTAAAAGCTGATGCTCCACCTATGCCAAACAAAAGTGCAATAGCAACACAGGATATAGACAAGGGGAATGAAATATTTGTAGCTGCATTACCCAACTCTCCAACACTATGACCAATGAAAAACTGGTCAACTATATTGTAAAGAGAACCTACAAGCATAGCTATAATACTGGGGACTGCAAATTGAAAAAGCAATCCCTTTTCTGACTTATAGCCTAAGGGATTTTTCATTTGTTTTTCTTCTGTTGTATTCATATTTCCTCCTTTATATTTTCAATAGCCATTAATAAAAGTCTTTTAAGCTCTTTTTCCTCTTTATCAGACATATTTTTCGTAACTATACCGTTCCATTTTTCTATAGATTTTTTAATTGGTTCAATAGCCTGTTTTCCCTTTTCTGTTAAAAAAACTCTGTTACACCTTTTATCTACTTCATCTTTATTTTTCTCAATTAATCCCTTATCTATAAGAGATTTTATAATTCTGGCTACTGCACCCTTATCAATACCAAGGTCATTTACTATTTCATCTTGAGTTATACCATCGCCACAACTTAGTTTAAATATAACTGGATATTCTGAGGATGTAATATTGTAGATTTTTAATTCTTTAGTGTAAAAAGATTGAGATTTTCTATGTATTACAGCCGTCAATTTGCCTATTCTGTTATTTTCCATAATCCCCTCCTATTTTCGAAAACATTTTACCACAAATTAGTTGACTAATCAACTAATTTTATTCAGAACAAATTAACTTTATTAATTTGTGGCTTGATATATCAAGCCATCGGATTTATCTTTCCGATTCACTATTATAAAAAAATTCCTCGTAATTAAACGAGGAATTTCAGCATTATTTAATTCGAACTCTTACAGTAGTTCCACTTTCTACCTTTACATTTGCCGATGGCATCTGTACATAAACCTGATTACCTGTAGATGTAGTGGTCTTTGTCTTGTCAGACTTACTTGTGTCTGTATCTGACTTTTCTTCTGTAGTAGTTTCAACATCTTCAAGTGGGTCATGAGTAGTTGTTTCAATAGCATAAGTTTCCTTTTCATCTGAATTAGAATTGCTATCGTCAGCTACACTACACTTAAATCCAGATGATTCCAACATACGCTTAGCATCACTTGCACTAAGTCCCGTAACATCAGGAACTGGCACAAGAGTTGTTTTTCCACTATTTGAAAGGCTTAACAACAACTTACTTGGTTTAGCTTTAAGCTGTGTACCTCCTGCTGGAGATTGCTTTGCAATAGTATCACCAGAACCAATAACCTCAAAGTCAATACCCTCATCAATAAGAGTTTCAATAGTTGATTTAAGGTTAGATTTTGTATAATCCTTAACAGTATAATTCTGTGCTGTATCAACTTTAGCTATACCAGATTTTCCATCATTATCTGGTGGAATAGCCTCATAATTTATAATCTTCTCTAAAAGAGTTTTCATCATAGGAACTGGAGTAGCTGCACCACCCACATCACTATAATTAACTGGTTTATGAATAAGTGTAAGACAAATTATATTAGGGTCTTCAATAGAGTGATAAGCAATAAATGAAAGTGTGTACTTCTGCTTACTTCTATCGCCCTGCTGTGCTGTACCAGTTTTACCACCAAAAGCGTAACCCTGTATAGCAGCCTTTTTACCAGTACCCTCTGTAAATACATCTTCCATAGCTGTTCTTACGAAATCTGAAGTTTCCTTTGAAACAACTGACCTTACAACCTGTGGAGAATTTTCCTTAACAATATTACCGTCATTATCAACTACCTGTGATACAACATATGGTCGCATAAGTTTACCACCATTTATGATAGATGAAAATGCTGTAATGGCCTGAATAGGGGTACAGTTAAAGCCCTGACCGAAAGAACTTGTTGCCATTTCAGCTGAATGAAGATTTGATAAAGAGTATAAAAGATTAGAAGCACTTGCCTCGTTAGGTAAATCTATACCTGTCTTTTCACCAAAACCAAAATCGTGCTGATACTGTAAATACTTTTCTGCACCTAACTTTGTAATAATTTCCATCATACCAATGTTACAAGATTGAGCAAGAACACCAGTAAGACTTAATGTACCATGACCATTTCTGTTGTGACAATGGATTTCATAGTCTGCAATCTTCTTAACACCACCGCAGTAGAAAGAATCTGTAGACTTTATTACGCCTTCTTCAAGAGCCATAGCCACTACAATAGGCTTATAAATAGAACCTGGTTCAAAGGTATCTGTAATAGCAAAGTTTTTCCATGCCTTGTTTGCCAAATCGTTTTTCTGCTTGTCGGTCATTTTATCCCAAGTAGATGAAATATTAGTTTTACCTAAATCAGTAAGTTTCATTGGGTCATTTAAGTCAAAGCTAGGATACTGTGCCATAGCATATATTTCGCCAGTTTTTGGATTCATTACTATAGAATCTGTATATTCTGGGTCATAGGCATCGTAGGCAGTTTTACATACATCTTCTGCAAACTGCTGTATGTTTGCATCAAGAGTTGTTACCAACTTGTTACCCTTAACAGGGTTTTCTCTCTGGGTAACAATAGAACCGTTTCTTTCATAAGTTCTAAATGTTCTACCTGGAATACCTGTCATATCATCATTGTAAACAGACTCAATACCCCAAGACGCCTCGCCTCTTGTAAAGCCAATTACCTGTGCTGCAAGAGTACCATGTGGATAACTTCTCTTTGTATCCTGTTCAGCATAAAGCCAGTTACAGTTAAGGTCATTTATTTTTCTACCTACACTAATAGGAACTTTCTTAGCAAGTATGAAGTAGTGTGTATCCTTAGCCGGTTTTTTATTTGCATCAAGGGCTACATAACTTCTTATTGTTTCAACAGGAATACCAACAATCTTATTTATGTTGTTAATTGTTTCTTCTTGCTTGTCCTGTTTCTGTTCCACCATAAGACGCACATCAAGTATAATGTTAAATACAGTTTCGCCTACAGCAAGAGGTTCGCCATTTCTATCTACAATATCCCCTCTGTTAGGACTTACAATTTTGTCCTGTATTCTATTTACCTGATTGTAAATAGCAGATTTTTCATAATCTTTTCCATCAGCCTTAATAGCAAAAACTCTATAAAGACCTACATATGAAAGAAGTATAACAAAAACCAAAAGCATACACAAAAGCCTACCTGTAACATTGGTAGGCTTTGTAGTATGTGCTTTTGCCTTTGGTCTTGAATTATTAATTTTATTAGCCATAATTATCAACCCTCAAAAATTCTCTGTATCTTAGACCAAACTTTACTTAAATAACTTTCGTTAGCATTACTTTGGCTATACTGAACTGTATAGCTTTCTTTTGGCACTTTAATGTGCATAATCTGATATTCTGCCGGTTTTTGTAATCCCAGTTTTACAGCCTCATTTTCAATTTTCTTCAAATCAAGGCTTTCTTCAATACTGTTTTCCAAAAACATATTTTCTTCCTGTAGCGTTGCCACCTGTTCCTGCATACCAACTATACTATCTCTCTTTGTACTATTAGATGCAAAAACAATTAAGTTGACCAAAGCCATAGTAAACAACAATGCAATAGTTCCGTAAGTCTTAACAAGACTTAAAGGAGCTACCTCCCTAGCTCTAGCAAAAACAATTCTTCTCTTAGGCTTACGAGGAGCAGATACCCCGGCATCTGTTGCATAATCAAGTGCTTCAGATGTATAGTTATATCTATTACTGCTGTAATATCCTCTTTCAGCATTATTCATTCCATAGTTAGAATAATTTCTACTTCCATAATTTCTGGAGCTGGAATATGTATTTCTGCCATATCTTGTTGAGGAGGAATTTCGTGAAGAATAAGTATTTCTTGTGGCAGGTCTTGTCTTTACTGTATTTCTGCCATTATTCCTCATACTTATCCCTCCTTTCTTTTTTCTCATTATAATTTTTCTACAATACGAAGTTTTGCACTTCTTGAACGATGATTTACCTCTAACTCCTCTTTAGACGGAGCAATAGGCTTTCTTGTAATGACTTTTACTTTAGGCTTTTTGCCACACACGCAAATAGGGAAATCTCTTGGGCAAGTACAAGGATTTTCCAAATTTCTAAAGACATTTTTAACTATTCTGTCTTCAAGAGAGTGGAAAGTAATAATACATATTCTTCCACCAGACTTTAATATATCTACCATACTGTTAATGGTATCTTCTAATATTCCCAATTCATTATTTACTTCTATTCTGATCGCCTGAAAAGTACGCTTTGCCGGATGTGGTCCGTCAGCTCTCGCACCCTTTGGCACAGCCTTTTTAATAACTGAAACTAATTCAAAAGTAGTTTCAATAGGCTTAATTTCTCTTTCCTGAACAATAAACTGAGCTATTCTCTTTGCCCATCTTTCTTCCCCGTACTCCCTTATAATACGGTTAAGCTCGTCCATAGAATACTCGTTGACAACCTTATAAGCAGACAATGGACTACGAATATCCATTCTCATATCAAGAGGTGCATCGTGATTATATGAAAAACCTCTTTCTGCCTCATCTAACTGATGTGAAGACACACCTAAGTCTAATAAAAAGCCGTCAACACTTTCTTGACCTAAATCAAGACTTTCAATTATATTTTCAATATTTGAGAAATTGTCGTGAACATACTTTACATTTGTATAATCCTTTAATCTTTCTGACGCTGCTGCAATAGCATTACTATCCTGGTCTATGCCAATAAGCATACCCTTGTCAGAAAGTCTTTTAACTATTTGAGAGGAATGTCCCCCTCCACCTAGTGTGCAATCAACATACACACCATCAGATTTTATATTAAGTCCCTCTATACATTCGTTAAGAAGTACAGAAACATGTTCAAAATTCATTTTCTCAAATCCTTATAATCCAAATTCAGCCATATCCTCAAACAGGCTTTCATCAACAGGGTCGGAATTGTATTCTTTCCATTTTTCCCTGCTCCATATTTCAGCTCTATCGTTGCACCCGATAGAAACTATTTCTTTTTCCAATCCTGCAAACTCTCTCAAAGTTTGGGATAATGTAATTCTGCCATTATTATCTGGCACACATTCCATAGCACCAGAAGTATAATAACGCACTATTCTTCTGGCATTAGGATTTGTTAGTGGCAGTTTAGACAGCTTTTCTTGCAGTTTTTCCCAACCTTCAGTAGTGTAAACAAACAAACATCCGTCATTTCCTTTAGTGATATAAAAACAATCACCAAGAATATCACGGAATTTAGCTGGCAAAATAACTCTGCCCTTTGAGTCAATATTATGATTATATTCCCCTATAAACATAACAACACCACTCTCTGGTTATGTAAAACCACTTTCCACCACTTTCAACCACTTACATAATATAATAATACATTTCGGGCAAAATTACAAGTGTAAATTTATTAACATTTACTTCAGGAATATAGTAATTATGCTGAATTTTCGACATTTTTCTACTTTTAAAATCCCATTTCAAAAGCACCAAAAACAGCCTAAATACAGTATATCACACCTTTTTTTACTTACACAGGGATTTTAACATTTCTTAAAAAACAAGTAATACTTTAGTAATATTTATTTTCCATACAATAATTTTGTTAATTATTAATAATTTTCATTTACATAACCCAAAGGTAAATTGTCTATAATCACAACCAACATTACACTTATGTTACACATACAATACAACCTCTTATCAATTTTGACTTTAATATGTAATATGCTTTCCCTTATTTTCCTAAATTTATAACAATTTTGTAATATATTTTATTTTTTATCAGAAAATGAAACAATTTCAAATAAATTCTTTTTGCCACTTTTTTTTAACAACTTTATTTATATTCTATACGGAAATTACCAAGCTCTTTCATTTTTTAATCATAAAATTAGCCTGTTTAACATCTAATACATTAAAAGGAGGTTTTTATATTGTTAAAAAAAATTATAGCAACAACTCTGTTACTTGTACTTACACTTAATTCAACAGCTTTTTCTGCCACAGCTCCGGATATAGATGCAAAAGCCTCTCTGCTTATGGAGGCATCTACTGGTAAAATATTATCACAGCAAAACTCTGACACAGCACTTCCTCCTGCCAGTGTTACAAAGGTAATGACATTACTTTTAATATATGATGCCGTACATAATGGAAAAATTAAGTGGACAGATAATGTCACTATATCTGAGCATGCTGCTAGTATGGGTGGTTCTCAAATTTTTCTTGAGCCAAATGAAGTACAAACTGTAGAAGTTCTTACAAAATCTATAGCTATTGCGTCAGCTAATGATGCAGCCGTTGCTATGGCTGAATTTATTGGAGGTAGTGAAGACGCTTTTGTTGAATTAATGAACCAAAAGGCAAAATCTCTGGGTATGAAAACTGCTCATTTTGAAAATGCTTGTGGACTTGATACCGACAACCATCTTTTAAGTGCAAAGGATATTGCCATAATGAGTAGAGAACTTATTACCAAATATCCCGAAGTAACAAAATACACTACAACATGGCAAGACACAATCACACATACAACAAAAAAAGGTACAACTGAATTTGGACTTACAAACACAAACAAACTTTTAAAGTGGTATAACAACGCTACAGGGCTTAAAACAGGCTCAACTGGAAAAGCTCTTTACTGTCTGTCTGCAACGGCTAAAAAAGACGGTATGGAGCTTATAGCCGTTATTATGGCAGCACCTGACCCTAAATTAAGATTTAGAGAGGCTATACAGCTTTTAGACTTCGGTTTTGCTAATTATAAACTAATACATGGTAAAAAAGTTGGAGAAGAAATAACTGATGTGCCTATTTATAAAGGAGAAAAAGACACCGTAAAAGCCGTAGTACAAAGAGAATTTACAACTCTTGCCAATAAGGGTTCAAAAGCTGAATTGACGACTAAAACAGAAATTATACCATCTGTTCAAGCCCCTGTAGCAAAGGGAACTAAATTGGGAGAATTGGTATATTACATAGGAAATAAGGAAATGGGTAGAGTAAACTTAATATCCAAAGACGCAGTAAATAAGGCTAATTTAGGCACTATGTTTCAACGATTGACTTATTTATGGTTTAGATAGAAAAAGGCTGACTAGCATTTGCTAGTCAGCCTTTAGTGAATCGGAAAGATATATCCGATGACTTGTTTACAAGTCACATTTTGCAAAGCAAAATGTTCTGAATAATGAACCGAAAGATTAATCGGTCACACAAAGTGTGGCTTTCAACGAAGTTGAAATTTCTGAATACATCTAAGCTACACTATTTTATTGTGGACCACCGTAAGGTACAAGTTCGCCACTACCTAATGTATGAGTTTCGCCCTGAAGGAAATCATTTAATGGGTTATTCATATTGTAGTAAAGAATATTACCAGCAAGGTCAAGGTTATTAAATGCTGTATCTTCAAGTTCGAGAGCATCTACATAACTTGTGTTAGTAAGTGTAAGTTTTGCATCTGTAGCAAGTTTTACATTTACAACCTGGCGGCTATCTACATCAATAGCACCCTTGTATGATGAACCACTACCAATGTTAAGATTTACCTTTGTATTGTAGTCTGGAGTAATATCCCCAGTAAGTTCCTGATTTTTCAAAGTAATATTAAGTGTTGAGCCCTTTGACTGCTTAACACCATTGCTAACATTGTCAAAAACAGAGTCACAAGTAATATCAGAATTTGAAATAACAACATCAGCTACGCAATCTGTAAGCTGTAAAAGAGGAGCTTTATTTGTTGAAATAGTAGACTCATCAATATTAATGTTTGTTAAGTTTGTATTTGTATCATCTACTTCGCCCTTACTAACTTCATTACCAGCTATAACAATAGGAGTAACTCCCTTATCAGTTACTTCTAACTTAGAACCGTTAGACATTTCAAATGTAGAACCACCTAAAAGTGAAACAGATGAGAACTTACTAGTTGCTATTGTAGACTTATCTAATTCAAGAGTACCACCCTTAACAACTGCACCAAACATTGTAGTAATCTTACCATCTGACTTTATTGTACTGTCTTTAAGTGTTACCTTTGATGTACCGTCAATATTTAAAGTATTTGCTTCACTAGCTGAAACTGTAGAATTTTCTACATTAGCTCTACCATTGTCTGAAACAACAATAGCGTCATAACCATAAGATTTAACAGTTGAACCAAATACACCAAGTGTACCATTAGCCATCTTTAAAACGCTGTCTTTCTGAGAAGCAAAGTCTATTGTACAATTTGTAAATGACGCATCTTCTCCGTCATAAGCCTTTGATTCTGTTACAGCAGTCTTCTTATAGTCATTACCCTGAATTTCCTGTTCTGCGTTCTTTTCAGCTTCTTCTTTATCCTTTTTAGCCTGTTCCTTATCGGCAAGCATTTCCTTAGCTGTATCTATGTATGAACAAGTTTTGCTGAAAATAGTAGCCATTTCTGCTCTTGTCATAGTATCGTTAATGTTAAGTTTTCCGTTGCTACCACTTACGATACCCATTTTTGTAAGTGTACCAGCAGCAAGCTGTAATTCAACATTGTTAAGGGTATCGCTGTCGCTATACATTGAGCAGTCAGTTGTCCCATTACCAAGAATATAGTTCTGGTTTAAAAGACCTCTGTAAATGTAAAGCATAGCGTCGCCTCTTGTAATTGGGCTATCTGGGAAGAAAGTATTTGAATTATCAAAAATACCATTACCTGTACAGTTAATAATATACTGATGATAATAAGAATTTTGGTCTACATCTACATAGCCAAATGCAATTTTAGATGCTTCCTTTAATTCAAAAGTCTTGCTAAGGAAGATAGCAAAATCCCCTCTTGTAATTGTTCCACCTGGATTAAATTTATTGTTACCAACACCAGAAGCAATTTTTCTTGATGCAATATCGTCTACAAACTGAGCTGACCAACCATAGCTATTCTTATTTACATCAGAGAAGTATATAGAATTGCCAGTTGAATTAGAAGAAATTACATTTATTTTTGTGCTACTGTCTGCACTACCAATAGTAGTAGTTTCAGTATCTTCTTCAGTAGTTTTTTCTGTTGTACTTTCCTTTGTAGTTACTTCTTTATTTGCACTACCCTCTGTTTTAAGACCAGTTGAGCTTTTCTGTTCTTGTGTTGTAGTTTCAGTTTCTGCCCCTGCACCTACAGAAGATGTTTTTGTAGATGTTCCCATAGATTTAGTCTTACCATAACAGCTAATTGAGCCTAAAACCATAGCAAGGCATAAACACGCTGATACAGAAAGATTTAAAAACTTTTTCATTTATTTATCCTCCTATCAATATACATTTTCTTTCACTTAAAAACATTGTCGCATAAATACCTATTTTTTGCAATAGATTTTACATTAAATTTTTATTTCAAATTTGATTTATATAGCATTTTTGCCAAATATATGGTACTATTTATCCATATTATGTTTAAGGAGGAAAAATAATGAAAAAATTATTCTCTACAATTGTAATTTCTGCTCTATTATGTGTAAATACATTTGCCACACCAGTAGTTGTAAACTCAGAACCAGCCACATTTGAAAAACCTGTTATTATAAGACAGAGTACAAGTTTTCTTTCATTGCGTGAAATTGCCTCTAATCTTTTAGACAATGTAAATTTACAATGGAATGCTGAAAACAAAACAGCTATACTTACATCAAATAATATTACTGTGCAAGTTCCTATTGGAACAAATTACATAATTGTAAATGACAATACAAGACCTATTGACGCCAATAATTCACAGGTAACAAGTTTTATTGAAAACGGAACTACCTATGTTCCTATTCGCTGTATTGCAGAGTCTTTTGGTTATGTTGTAAACTATAGTGACAATACTATATATGTTTCAAATAAAGACACACAAAATTCAACACTTCCTCAATTTTCAGAAATGAAACAGGGAGAAACTATAGCTACTATGCACACATCAATGGGAGATATTGTGTTCAGATTTTTCCCACAATATGCCCCAAAGGCTGTAGAAAACTTCCTTACCCACGCAAAAAATGGCTATTACAACAATGTGGAATTTCACAGAGTTATAAACAATTTTATGATACAGGCCGGCGACCCTACAGCAACAGGTGCAGGTGGCGAAAGTATATGGAACAAGCCTTTTGAAAACGAAGTTACTTTAGATTTGAGAAACTTCAGAGGTGCTTTATGTATGGCAAATGCCGGTCCAGACACTAATGGCAGTCAGTTCTATATTGTACAAAATAAAAATGTGGGAAATATGTTTGACAGTATTGATAGTGCAAAAAATGAAATATATTACAGCAAAGACGGAAAACAAATTACTGTAGGACAGGCATTTTCTGATGATATAATAGAGCTTTACAAGAAATACGGTGGTTACCCTAGTCTTGATATGGGTTATACAGTATTTGGTCAAGTAATAGACGGTATGGATATTGTAGACAAGATTGCATCAACAAAAACAGACGATTTTAACAAGCCTGTAGAAAAGGTAGTTATACAATCTATTGATGTAACAGAATATAAATAAATACATATCACAACAAATTCAATTTGCCATAAGATACAAAAAGAGACTCTCCACTTTTTAAGTGGAAAGCCTCTTTTTTATTTATCTAGGGGAAATTATTAATGACAAAGAACACACAACTATTTTTAGCCTTCAATAGCTACATAATTCTTCTTTTCAATCTCTGGTTTCTTTTCTTTCTTAGGTACTTCAAGTTTTAATATACCATGCTTAAATGAAGCCTTAATATCCTCCTGAGTTACGGCATCGCCTACATAGAAACTTCTTCTGCAATCGCCGGCATATCTTTCTCTACAAATGTATTTAGAGTTCTTTTTATCTTCCTTATCCTCGTCAAGACCCTTAGCAGCCTCTACAGTAAGATAACCATTTTCCAAAGAAACCTTTACTTCGTCTTTTGTAAAACCAGGTAAATCCATATACAATTCGTAACCCTCATCATGTTCCTTAATATCGGTATTCATAATATTTTTACCTCTATGACCGTAAAGCTTCTTTTCAGCCTTTCTCATATCTCTGTTAAACCAAGCATCATCAAAGAAATCATCAAATAAACCGTTAGTAAAAATGTTAGACATTAACATAAACTCACTCTCTTTCTTATTCTTCAAAACAATAACTTTAAATCAACTATAAATTAGCCCTCAATAGGAATATACTTCTTTTCCTCTACTTGTGGCTTTGGTTCAATCTTTGGTACAAACATCTTCAAAGTACCATTTTCAAATTTAGCCTTTATATCCTCCTGAGTAATATCATTACCTACATAAAAGCTTCTGTTTGCTGTACCATAATATCTCTCTCTACGAATGTAGTTGCCCTTTTCATCTTTTTCATCATTATTACTGTGAGAAGTAGCTTCTACTGTTAAATAACCATCTTTCAACTCTGCGTGAACATCTTCTTTATGCACACCTGGAATATCCATTGTAATCATATAACCTTTTTCATTTTCTTCTACATCAGTATTCATAAATGTACTTGAATTATTTGAAGTTTCAAAAGGTTCAATAAAATCATTTAAAAAACTTTCTCCAAAAATACTAGGCATCAACATAAGTCATCCTTCTTTCTATAATCATAAGCCGAATTTTTATATCGAACCCGGAGCGTTTTGGAAATCAAAATAGACACAAACCAATGGGAACAACTTTCACATCAATAGGTGTCTTCATTCTTTCCTTTTCCTTTGTTCTGATTGTATTATAGCACTCTTGTTAGCACTCGTCAATAGTGAGTGCTAACAATTCATAATTTCTTCATAATTTTATTTATAACATATAACATAACAATAAAAAAGCCCACTCAAACTACAAAAGTAGTCTGAATGGACTTAGTTATAGTAATAGTATTATCTACCTTTTACCTTTAATCTTGTCATAGCTCTTGACAAGGCAGCCTGTGAATGATTGTATTCCAAAATACTCTGTTTCTGACGCATAGCTTCCTCAGCTCTAATCTTAGCCTCCTCAGCACGCCTTGCATCAATTTCTTCTGGGTATTCTGCAGTATCAACAATAACTTCCACCTGTTCAGGCTTAATTTCAGCAAAGCCCTGACCTACGGCGATAATATTTTGTTTACCATTTGCAGTAAATCTACATTCGCCACTAACAATGGCTGTAACCATTGGTTCATGGTCTGCAAGAACACCGTGTTCGCCATCTATTGCTGGCAATACAATACTTTCGCAAGGGCCAGAATAGAAACTTCTATCACAGGTTGTTATTTTAAGATTAAATTCTTTTGCCATAAGTCACACCTCTTTCGGCATTATGCCTCCATTGTTTTAGCCTTTTCAATGACATCTTCAATAGTTCCAGCAAAGAGGAAAGCAGCTTCTGGATATTCGTCCATATCGCCATTAATAATAGCCTTAAAGCCTCTAATAGTTTCCTTTAATGGAACATACTTACCTTTGATACCTGTAAAGACTTCACCAACAGAGAATGGCTGAGAAAGGAATTTCTGAATTTTTCTTGCTCTATAAACTGTAAGTTTATCTTCATCGTCAAGTTCTTCCATACCAAGGATACCAATAATATCCTGTAATTCCTTATATCTCTGTAAAATTTCCTGTGTCTGTCTTGCTACTGTATAGTGTTCCTCGCCTACTACATCAGGCTCAAGAATACGAGAAGTTGATTCCAATGGGTCAACTGCTGGGTAAATACCCTGTTCAACAATCTTTCTTGAAAGAACTGTTGTTGCATCAAGGTGAGCGAAAGTAGTAGCAGGAGCAGGGTCTGTAAGGTCATCAGCAGGAACATAAACGGCCTGAACTGATGTAATAGAACCATCTTTAGTAGATGTAATTCTTTCCTGTAAAGCACCTACTTCGTTAGCAAGTGTAGGCTGATAACCTACGGCTGAAGGCATACGGCCAAGAAGTGCTGAAACTTCTGAACCAGCCTGTACATATCTAAAAATATTATCAATGAATAAAAGCACATCCTGATGCTGTTTATCTCTGAAGTACTCAGCCATTGTAAGACCTGTCTGAGCAACTCTCATTCTTGAACCAGGTGGCTCATTCATCTGACCAAATACTAAGGCAGTCTTTGAAATAACGCCTGATTCATTCATTTCTGACCAAAGGTCGTTACCTTCTCTTGAACGCTCACCTACACCAGTGAAGATTGAGTAACCACCATGTTCAGTTGCTATATTGTGAATAAGTTCCTGTATTAATACGGTTTTACCTACACCGGCACCACCGAACAAACCGATTTTACCACCCTTTGCGTAAGGGGCAAGAAGGTCAATAACCTTAATACCAGTTTCGAGAATTTCTACAACTGGGCTCTGGTCTTCAAAACTAGGTGGGTCTCTATGAATAACCCACTTATCATCACACTTTACTTCTTCGCCACCGTCAATAGCTTCGCCAAGAACATTGAACATACGACCAAGTACGCCTTCGCCAACTGGTACTTTAATACCGTCGCCTGTAGCAGTAACTACCATATCCTTTGCTAAACCTTCGCTGGCAGCAAGTGTAATACATCTAACGATACGGTTACCCATAAGCTGGGCAACCTCCATAACAACCTTTTTACCGTCAACTTCAACAGTCAGAGCGTCTTTAATAAGTGGAAGTTTACCTTCGTCAAACTCAACATCAACAACCGGTCCTAATACCTGAACAATTTTACCTGTATTAATTTCCATATTATTCCAGTTCTCCAAAAGGAGAATAGCTCCTTTCTATAAAATTAATCTGCCTGTAATGCAGAAGCACCACCGACAATTTCGTTTATTTCTTGTGTAATAGCTGCCTGTCTTGCTCTATTGTACAACAACTCAAGGTTCTTGAGCATATCTGTTGCACTATCTGTTGCAGACTTCATAGCTACCATACGAGCATTATGCTCACTTGTATATGAAGAAACGAGAGCAGAATATATAAGACCCTTTACATAGTTAGGTACAAGGTTCTTTAATACTGCCTTTGGAGATGGAGAGAATATAGCAAACTGGTTATATTCTTCCTTGTTTTCTACCTTTTCAAATTTCTTTCTTTCAAGTGGCAAAATTTTTGAAACATCAGCCTCACAGCTACCATTTTTTGTCTTACTGAAAATCATATAAACTTCGTCTATATAACCCTTGTCATAAAGTTCAATAACTCGTTCTGCAATATCTCTAGCTCTATGAGGATTAGGATTCTGAACAGTCTGTGTAAATTCAATATCTACTAAAACACCCTTTTTTTCAAAGTAGTGTTTACCCATCTGCCCAACAACGAAAAGTGTATTATTATTTCCCTTGGCAAGCCATTGTTCTGTAAGCTTTATAACATTGTGATTATAAGCACCTGCAAGACCTTTATCAGCTGTAACAACAATGAAAAGTCTATTTACCTTGCTTTCGTCAACAGGTGGCTTATCATTTATGTACTTATGAGTAACTTCTGGCTCAATATGCTCCATAATATCTGCCATTGTATTTGACAAAGCCTTGTAATATGGCTTTGTACGGTCATACTGTTTCTGTGCCTTCTTTAACTTAGAAGAAGAAACAACATACATGGCTTTGGTGATTTTCATAGTATCCTGAATACTTTTCATTCTATTACGAATTTCTCTCATATTCGCCATACATTATCACCTACTTTTGAAAGCCTTAATATCAGACAAAATCTTTTCCTTTATTTCATCAGTATAAACTTGCTTTTCATCAATTTCCTTGATAAGCTCTGGGTCTGTATTTTCAATAAATTCAAGCATTTCAGCCTGATAAGCCTTAATATTCTTTAAGTCAACATCCATAAATGACTTATTGTTACAAGCACAAAGAGTAATGATTTCTCTATGTAACTGCATTGGCTTGTTAAGTGGCTGTTTTAATATTTCTACAAGTCGCTTACCGTGTTCAAGAAGTTCCATAGTAGCCTTATCCAAATCAGAACTAAACTGAGTGAAGGCTTCCATTTCTCTAAACTGAGCTAAGTCAATTCTAAGAGAACCTGACATCTTCTTCATAATCTTAGTCTGGGCAGCACCACCAACTCTTGATACAGAAAGACCAACGTTTACGGCAGGTCTTACACCAGCGAAGAATAATTCGCTTTCAAGGAAAATCTGACCATCTGTAATAGAAATTACATTGGTTGGAATATATGCTGAAACGTCACCGGCCTGAGTTTCAATAATTGGTAAAGCAGTAATAGAACCACCACCAAGATTGTCGCTAAGTCTAGCAGAACGTTCCAAAAGTCTTGAATGTAAGTAGAATACGTCACCAGGGTAAGCTTCACGTCCTGGTGGACGCTTTAAGAGCAAGCTCATTGCTCTGTAAGCTACAGCGTGCTTTGATAAATCATCATAAACAATCAAAACATCCTTACCCTTGTGCATAAAGTATTCAGCAATAGCTGTACCAGCATAAGGAGCTATATACTGTAAAGGAGCTAAATCACTAGCTGTTGATGAAACAACAATAGTGTAATCCATAGCACCATGCTTTTTAAAGTTAGATACAATCTGAGAAATTGTAGATGCTTTCTGACCAATAGCAACGTATACGCAGATTACATCTTTACCCTTTTGGTTAATAATTGTATCAGTAGCAATAGAAGTCTTACCTGTCTGTCTATCACCGATAATTAATTCTCTCTGTCCACGACCAATAGGGAACATAGCATCAATAGCAAGGATACCTGTTTCCAATGGAACGCTTACAGACTTTCTGTCTATAACACTAGGAGCTGGGTTTTCAATAGGTCTGTACTCGTCAGCATGAATACTACCCTTGCCATCAATAGGAGCACCAAGAGCATTTACTACTCTGCCAAGCATAGCATCACTTACGCCAATACCAGCTTTCTTACCTGTACGAACAACCTTTGAACCTTCTGTAAGCTCTCTGTCAGAACCAAGAAGAACGACACCAATAGTCTTCATTTCAATATTCTGAACAAGACCTCTAACACCGTTTTCAAATTCAACGATTTCACCGTACATTGCGTGATTAATACCGTAAACATTGGCAATACCATCACCTACAGAAACAACTGTACCTGTTTCCTGTATTTCAGTTTTCACGTCATAGTCTTCTATTTCGCTTTTTAATACAGATATAATCTCCTCTGGATTAATATTACTCACCCTGCTCACCTCCAATCATATTTTTGTTTTAATTTATTAAAAGTATATTTAAAGCTCTTATTATACTCAATATCCCCAACCTTGAGAATAAATCCACCAATGAGTTCAGGGTCATTTACAACAGAAATATTAACTTTTTCCTTGTTGTATTTTGACTTGAGCATATTTTCCATACCCTTTAATTCGTCATCATCTGGATTTTCAGTAACAAAAAGAGTAGCTTTTAAAATTCCCTCTTTATCATCAATAAGTTCTTTATATACTTGGTAAACCTCTGCATAACTTGTAATTCTACCGTTATCGCAAAGACATTTTACAAAGGAAGAAACTTCCTTATCAAAAATTTTATCTATTATATTGTGTTTTACTGCTTTAGTTACAGTAGGATTATCCAACGCTGTAAGAAGTTCATCACTTCCATTAAGGATATTATAGAAATTCTCAACAGTTTCAGTAGGATAATTCAACTGAAAAAGCAATTTGCCGTAGTCTTGGGCCAAATTTGTCATTGAGTGTCACCTGCCTCAGATAAAAAGTCATCAATGAGCTTTTTATTTGTTGTAGCGTCCACATTTTTTTCAACAAGTTTACTTGCCATACTAATAGCCAAATCAGCCATTTCTGCTTTAGACTGTTTAATAGCCCTTTCCTTTTCCTGAGCAATAGTCTTGTCTGCATTAGCCATAATAGCTGCTGCATCTTTGTTGCCCTGTTCAATAATGCTATTGTATTCAACTTCGGCTCTTGTCTTAGCATCTTTTACAATATCAGCTGCCTGATTTTTAGCACTGTTAAGAGTATTTTCGTATTCACCCTTCATCTGCTCTGCATCATCTTTAGCCTTTTTAGCATCATCTAAATCCTGCTGAATCATAGCTTTTCTTTTTTCCATAATTTCAGTAACAGGTTTAAAAAGGAATATTTTAAGCAAAACGAACAAGACTAGAATGTTAATCACATTATAAAGAATACTTATATTAAATGTTAACATATAGTCTCACTCCTTATATCTTACTTTAAGAATAAAATACACATTACGGCAATAACGAAACCGTAAATAGCTGTTGCTTCTGCAAGGGCACAACCTAAAAGAAGGTTCTTTGTAATCTTACCTTCTGCTTCCGGCTGTCTAGCAATAGCATCTACTGCCTTAGAAGTAGCCAAACCAATACCAATACCTGCGCCTAAACCTGTTAATACTGCAATACCTGCACCAACTGCAACTAACATAAATAAAACATCTCCTTAATAAAAAATATAATTTTTAAGTTTTTAGTCCTCTAAGTTTTCTTTCATAAACAAAGAAGTCAAAAATACAAATACATATGCCTGAATACCACCATCAAAAATGTCAAAGTAGAAACTAAATGGTAATGGTATAAGAACGGCACACACATGCTTTAAAAGCTCCATTACTATAAAGCCACCAAGTATGTTACCAAAAAGTCGCATACAAAGTGATAATGGACGAATAAAGACCTCAAGAACATTAATAGGAGCTACAATAGGAATTGGTTCCACAAAATGATGTAGCCATTTTTTAATGCCCTTTTCGTAAATACCGCTACCTTCAATAAGTAGGATACTCATTAAGGCAAGAGCAGTTGTCATATTTATATCCTTAGTAGGTGGTGTAATGCCAAACAAACCTATTGTATTAGCTACACCAAGATAAATAAGAACTGTACCTAAATAAGGTATGTACTTCTTGCCTCTTTCTCCGAGAAGTTCTGTAAAGAAATTGTTTATAAACCCAACGATTGCTTCTACAACCATTTGTGGCTTAGATGGAACAATCTTTAAATTTCTCGTGAAAAGGATTGATACTATGACCAGAAAAGCCATAATACACCAAGTGATAATTACTGATTCTGGAATATTCAGTCCACCAATGACGTAAGCTTTATTATTCAAAGCCCCTATCATATCCTTGGACAGTTCCTCCATAGGCTCACCTCCCTATACAGTCTAATATCAATAAGATATTTTAATGCTTTATTTTTTAAAAGTCAACAATTTACAACCTTTAAAATTCCATAAAGTTACAGTTAATTTGCTGTTACATTTTTCCATATTTTTGCATAGAATTCTAACTAGATTGTGTTTTGTATAGCAAAAATACACAATTTAATTAAGTAGAAACACAAAATAACCCAAAAATTTAAACAACGAAACCAACAATTTTATGTTGCATATTTCTATTTAATATATCTGTAAAATTTATAAAATTTATAGTACAAATTTATATTTTTACAGAAAAATTACATAAAAATGTTAAACTTTTCCATTAAAAAAATACCCTTTACAATATTTTGACCTTTATTGTCAAAATTTCTGTAAAAAAATGACGCCAATAATGGCAAAATACCATCATCGGCGTAAGCATCAAAATAATTTAGAACAAATTTGTTTTGTTCAAAATAACAAGCCCCCGATGTCTCCATTCGGGGGCTTTGGTTTGTATAATTATAGCATATAATTTATATTTTTCAAGTATTTTCTGTGTTATAACACATATTTTTTCATTATCTATATGTTATGTAGCACATTTTTATCTGTTAAGGTAAGCATCGCAAGCCTTAGCTGCTTCTCTACCTTCGTGAATAGCCCATACTACAAGTGACTGACCTCTACGCATATCGCCTGCAACAAAGATACCCTTTGTACTTGTCTTATGGTCTTCTTCATCAGCCTTAACATTACCTCTATTATCAGTATCAAGAGAGAACTGCTTAATAAGAGTATCTTCTGGACCTGTAAAGCCCATAGCAATAAGAAGTAACTGGCAAGGCCATACCTTTTCACTACCCTTAACTTCGTGAGGTATCATTCTGCCATTTTCATTTTTCCATTCTACCTTTACAGTATGAACTTCCTTAATATTGCCCTTTTCATCTGGAACAACTTTCTTAACTGTTGTAAGGTATTCTCTAGGGTCTTTGCCAAATTTGAAGATAGATTCTTCCTGACCGTAATCTGTCTTCTTTACTCTTGGCCATTGTGGCCATGGGTTGCCGGCTGTTCTACCCTCTGGAGCTTCTGGCATAATTTCAATCTGAGTTACGCTCTTACAGCCATGTCTGATAGAAGTAGCACAGCAGTCAGTACCAGTATCGCCACCACCAATAATGATAACATCTTTACCCTCTGCACTAATATAATTTCTATCCTTTAAACCTGAGTCTAAAAGGCTCTTTGTATTAGCTTTGAGGAAATCAACAGCAAAGTGAATACCCTTTGTTTCTTCTCTGCCCTCTGCTACTAAATCTCTAGCCTTTGTAGCACCACAGCAAAGAACAACGGCATCAAATTCGCTCATAATCTTAGCAGCAGGATAGTTCTTGCCAATTTCAGTATTAGTAACAAATGTAATACCTTCTTTTTCAAGAATATCTACTCTTCTTTGAACGATTTTCTTATCCAACTTCATATTAGGAATACCGTACATTAAAAGACCACCAATTCTATCGTTTCTTTCAAATACAGTAACCTTATGACCAAGCTGATTTAAAATATCTGCACAAGCAAGACCTGAAGGACCAGAACCTACAACGGCAACTCTCTTTTCTGTAGACTTCTTAGGAATTCTAGGCTTAACCTTGCCTTCCTTGAACATTGTATCAATAATATGAACTTCAATATTCTTTACAGTTACGGCTGGTTCATTCATACCTAAAGTACAAGAACCCTCGCAAAGTGCAGGACAGACTCTACCTGTAAATTCAGGGAAATTACTTGTTTTACAAAGTCTGTGGTATGCTTCTTCAATTTTGCCATGATAAACAAGGTCATTCCATTCTGGAATAAGGTTGTTAAGTGGGCAACCGCCTACCAATCTGTCACCAGTGTGACAGAATGGTACACCACAGTTCATACATCTAGCACCCTGTGTCTGAAGTTCTTCAAGGCTACAATGAGTGTGAAATTCTTCCCAATCCTTCATTCTTACCTCAGGTTCTCTATCCTGAGGTAATTTTCTTTCATATTCCATAAAACCGGTTGGCTTACCCATTTACAGCACTCCTTTCAGTCTTTGTAGCAGCTGGAGCAGTATGACTTACAAGTCTGAAAGCATCTAATCTAGCTTCTTCATCTGTCATACCAGCAGCCTTACACTTTTCAATTTCTGTAATCATTTCCTTATAAGCCTGAGGAATAACCTTTACAAACTTCTTGTATTCTGTATCCCAGTTTTCAAGTATTGCCTTAGCTCTCTTAGAATTTGTATATTTAAGATGATTTTCAATTAACTTCTTTAATTCTGCAATATCCTTATCTTCTACCATTTCTTCAAGTAAAAGACCACTCTTATTGCATCTTGATTCAAACTTACCATCGTAGTTGTATACATAAGCTATACCACCACTCATACCAGCACCAAAGTTAATACCTGTCTTACCAAGTATAGCAACTCTACCACCAGTCATATATTCACAACCATGATGACCGATACCCTCTACTACAGCAGAAATACCAGAATTTCTTACACAGAATCTTTCGCCTGCCATACCGTTGATATAGGCTTCACCATCAATAGCACCATAGAATGCTACATTACCAATAATAACATTATCTTCGGCTACGAACTTAGCATCCTTAGGAGGAACTACTATAATCTTACCGCCTGAAAGACCCTTACCAATGTAGTCATTAGAGTCGCCGTAAAGCTTCATTGTAACACCATGGTTCTGGAATGCACCAAAACTCTGACCTGCTGAACCAACAAATTCAAGATTGATAGTGTCTTCTGGAAGACCTTCAACACCGTAAACCTTTGTGATTTCGCTTGAAAGTATAGTACCGCAAACTCTATCAGTATTAGAAATACCAAGAGATGCACTAATCTTCTTACCATTCTTAATAGCCGGCTGACAAAGTCTTACAATAGCATTTACATCGAGGCACTTTTCAAGCTCGTGGTCCTGCTTAACATTGAAGTATCTTTCATAATCGTTAGAGCAAATCTTTGGCTGATAAAGCATACCAGCAAGGTCAACATTCTTAGCTTTCCAGTTGTTGATGTTCTTTCTAGGAGCAAGCTTTTCAACATGACCAACCATTTCGTTAATACTCTTAACGCCAATCTTAGCCATCCATTCTCTTAAATCCTGAGCAATAAATCTCATAAAGTTTTCAACATATTCTGGCTTACCCTTGAACTTAGCTCTTAATTCTGGATTCTGAGTAGCAACACCAACTGGACAAGTATCAAGGTTACAAACTCTCATCATTACACAGCCCATAGTAATAAGTGGACCAGTAGCAAAACCAAATTCTTCAGCACCTAAAAGACAAGCAACAGCTACATCTCTACCAGTTAATAACTTACCGTCTGTTTCAATAACAACTCTGTTTCTAAGGTTGTTCATAAGAAGTGCCTGATGAGTTTCAGCAACACCTAATTCCCATGGAAGCCCTGCGTGACGGATACCTGTTCTTGGAGCAGCACCTGTACCACCGTCATAACCACTAATTAAGATAACATCAGCTCTACCCTTAGCAACACCAACAGCAATAGTACCAACACCTGCTTCAGAAACAAGCTTTACAGAAATTCTTGCATCTCTGTTGGCATTCTTACAATCGTGAATAAGCTGAGCTAAATCTTCGATTGAGTAAATATCGTGGTGTGGTGGAGGAGAAATAAGGCTTACACCTGGAGTTGAGTTTCTAGCCTTAGCAATCCATGGGTAAACTTTCTTACCTGGTAAGTGACCACCTTCACCTGGCTTAGCACCCTGTGCCATCTTTATCTGAATTTCAACAGCATTCTGTAAGTAGTGAATTGTTACACCAAATCTACCGCTGGCAACCTGCTTAATAGCTGAGCGTCTTAAATCGCCATTTTCATCTGGTGTAAATCTTTCAGCTTCTTCGCCACCTTCACCAGAGTTAGACTTACCACCAAGTCTATTCATAGCTATTGCCATACATTCGTGAGCTTCCTTAGAAATAGAACCGTAGCTCATTGCACCTGTCTTAAATCTCTTTACAATAGATTCTACAGATTCAACTTCATCAATATTAATTGGCTTTTCAACTGTCTTAATATCAAGCATACCTCTGATTCTGAAAAGCTGTTTGCTTGTATCGTTTTCCATAGCTGCAAACTCTTTGTAAAGTTTGTAATCGCCCTCACGACAAGCTCTTTGGAGAAGATAAATGCTCTTTGGATTGAACATATGACATTCGCCATCTTTTCTCCACTTGTAGTTACCACCAGCTTCAAGAGCATCAACCTTCTTTAATGGGTCAAATGCCTTTTCGTGACGCAACTGAGCTTCCTTATCAATCTGGTTAATATCAATACCACCGATTCTTGTTACAGTACCTGTGAAGTATTTATCTACAACGCTTTCGCTAACGCCAAGGGCTTCGAAAATCTGAGCACCCTGATAAGACTGTATTGTAGAAATACCCATCTTAGACATAATCTTTACGATACCACTTGTAACAACATTTCTGTAGATATTAACAGCCTCGTCAGCTGTCTTATCAAAGTATTTATTTTCAGCCATATCTGTTAATGTTTCATAAGCAAGATATGGATTAACAGCATTAACACCATAACCAAGAAGAACAGCAAAATGGTGTACTTCTCGTGGTTCACCAGTTTCAAGAATGATACTTGCATTCATTCTCTTACCGTTTCTGATTAAGTGATGATGAACACCAGCACCAGCTAAAAGTGCAGGAATTGCACACTTGTTTTCATCTACGCCCTTATCAGATAATACAATGATGTTGTAATCATTGTCCATAGCAATATCAACAGCCTCGAACATCTTATCAAGAGCAGTTTCAAGACCATTTTCTTCCTTTGGATTATATAACATAGAAATAGTAACTGCCTTAAAGTCATTTTCTTTAATAGCCTTTAAGTCTGCCATTTCCTTATTTGTAAGTATAGGAGAATTACATCTTATTCTCTTGCAGTTCTGAGGTTCTGCCTTTAATAAGTTCTTTTCTCCACCTAAATAAGTAATTGTACTTGTTACAATCTTTTCTCTTATTGCATCAATAGGAGGGTTTGTAACCTGTGCAAAAAGCTGCTGGAAGTAGTTGTATAAAAGCTGTGGCTTATCAGAAAGAACAGCAAGTGGAGTATCTGTACCCATTGCGTGAATAGGGTCTGTACCTGTTTCCACAATCTGCTTTAATGTCATATCAATATCTTCCCAAGTGTAGCCAAAGGCTTTCTGCTTAGTAAGAAGGTCAAGTTTGCTTTCAAAGTTATTTTCCTTGTTTACAAACAATGTTTCAAGCTCAATAAGCTTGTTCTGCATAAGCTCGCCATAAGAATGAGATTCTGCATCTTTCTTAATCTGGCCAACAACATCTTCCCAATGGTAAACCTTATTACCAGTTTTAATATTGTCAATATCAAGAAGATTTTCTTCAACCCACTTCTTGTATGGGTGCTGTTTAGCAATTTCGCCCTTTACTTCTTCATCAGGAATAATCTTGCCCTGCTTAGTATCAATAAGGAGCATTTTGCCTGGTTCAAGACGCTTCTTAGCAATAATGCTAGAATCATCAACATCAAGAACACCAACTTCAGAAGATAAAATAAGCATATCGTCTTTAGTTACATAGTATCTAGCAGGTCTTAAACCATTTCTATCAAGTGTTGCACCTACAATGTCGCCATCAGTAAATGCAATAGCAGCTGGACCGTCCCAAGGTTCGCCACAAGTAGAGTTGTACTCATAGAAAGCTCTCTTGTCTGGGTCCATTGATTCATCATTTTCCCAAGGTTCAGGAATAGCCATCATAACAGCCTGTGCCATTGGAATACCTGAAAGTGTAAGCATATTCAAGTAGTTATCAAGCATAGCTGAGTCTGAACCGTCTTCGTTAATAACAGGATAAATCTTTTTAATATCATCGCCAAATGCGTCAGTTTCAAACATTTTCTGACGAGCATTTGTCCAGTTTACATTACCTCTAATAGTGTTAATTTCGCCATTGTGGATAATGTATCTGTTAGGATGTGCTCTTTCCCAACTAGGGAATGTATTAGTAGAGAAACGGCTATGTACAAGAGCAATAGCTGTTGTCATATCAAGGTCCATAAGGTCAAGATAGAAACGAGTTACCTGGTCTGGAGTAAGCATACCCTTGTATACAATAGTCTTTGCAGAAAGAGATGCAAAGTAGAAGTAGCTATCTCTTTCGCCTTCACAATATCTGATTTCTTTTTCTGAACGCTTTAATACAACAAAAAGCTTTCTTTCAAATGCCATACCAGCTTCTACATTTTCAGGACGCTTAATGAATACCTGAACAATGTGAGGCATAGCCTCTCTAGCTGATGCACCAATACATTCTGAATAAGTTGGAACTTCTCTGTAACCCAGATACTCCATACCTTCTTCTTCAATAATACCCTGTAACTTGGCAAGAGAATTCATTCTTGTATCTGTATCAGGAGATAAGAAAAGCATACCTACACCGTAGTCGCCTTCCTTAGGAAGATTAATGGAGTCGTTGTCACAGACTTTCTTCATAAACTTATGAGGAATTTGAATTAAGATACCAGCACCATCGCCTGTATCAGGCTCACTACCGACACCACCTCTGTGTGCTAAGTTCTTGAGGATTTCAATAGCATCATTTACAATGCTGTGAGACCTCTTACCCTTAATGTTTACAAGACAACCGATACCACAGTTATCATGTTCAAAACGAGGGTCATATAAACCCTGCTTTTGTGGCAAACCATTCTGAATCACAAAACCAATCCTTTCTTAAATTAATATGCTATAAATATTTTTTTGATATAAAAAGCGCCCGAAATGGTATAGTATCCCTATACATTTCAGACGCCTTTGCCTTTAACAACATAATACAACAACACCGCCTCAAATGCAAGTGTTTTTTCTAATTTTTTAAAATATTTTGCATTTTTTATTTATTTTATTAAGTAAAAGTCTTTTTCACTTAATAAAATAAAGACACAAATTTTTCTTATATATTAAAAAATCATTATTTTTAAGTATTATACCAATCAAATTATTTCATTATATTATCAAGGGCATTTTATTCACAATCAAAAGAGCATAACCTACTTTTAATTGGTCAAAATATTAAACACCCTTAATTTTATTATAATTTACTGCTCTTTTTTGTCAATAAAATTTTATCATTATTGACTAAAAAAATTAACAAAATTTTCATTGACATTTTTTATTGTTTATAATATACTCTCCTTAATAAAAGGGAGTAGTTTGCAGAATTTTTTCTGTATGCGTTATCGTCAGTACGATTTTTAATCCGGTGCGTATTTAATAAACAAGACTTTTATTATATCACAGTAAATGGGGTATGATAGGATTCTTGTTTTTTTATTGCCCCAAAGACCTAATGAAAGGGGAATTTTTATGATGTATTTATTGTTAATTGTTGGCTTTGTATTCCTTATAAAGGGAGCAGATTTATTTGTGGAGGGTGCAGGTTCTCTAGCTCATTCCTTAAAAATACCTAGCATTATCATTGGACTTACTGTAATTGCTATGGGTACTTCAGCTCCGGAAACAGCTGTAAGTATTTCATCTTCACTACAGGGAGCAAATGAAATCGCTGTAGGAAATGTAGTAGGTTCTAATCTATTTAATCTCCTTGTAGTAGTAGGTGTATGCTCAATTTTACACCCTATTAAAATTACAAAAGAAATTACTAAAAGGGATTTTCCATTTTCAATACTTGCAACTGTTGCTTTGGGAATTGCCCTTTTAAGTGGCTTAGTCATTTCAGGTAGCCCTACTGTAAGCCGATTTGACGGTATATGTTTCCTTGTTATTTTCGCAATTTATATTTTTATGCTTGTTCGTTCAGCAATGGCATCAAGAAAGAACTCTACCAATGAAGAAGTGGTTATACACAACCATTCTGTACCTGCTTCACTTCTTTTTGTTGCCATAGGTCTTGCCGGTGTAATTATTGGTGGTAATCTTGTTGTAGACAATGCAACGCTTATTGCTAAAGCCTTTGGTATGTCACAGACACTTATTGGGCTTACAATAGTTGCCATAGGCACTTCTCTCCCAGAACTTGTAACAAGTATTGTTGCATCTAAAAAGGGAGAAAACGATATGGCACTTGGCAATGTAATAGGTTCAAATATATTTAATTTGCTATTAGTTCTCGGTGTTGCCGGTACAGTTTCTCCAATACATTTGCCTAATATGGAGTCAGTTATAGACTGTGTTATTCTTCTTGTAGTCAGCTTACTTGTTTTCTTCATAATTAAGAGGACAAGTATCGTAGGTAAAAAAACTGGTGCTTTAATGGTTTTAATTTATGTTGTTTACACCATTTATATTTTTTACAGAAATTATTTTATGTAGTGAGCAAATACAGAAAACTTAAAAATATTAAATATCATTTGTTTTTTAACCACAGTGTAAAGGTATAATTATTGTATTTTTTAGTTAATTCTGTTTAAACTTGACATCAAAAAACAATAGTATTAGAATATACCCCAAAGCGAGGGTGTGATGTTTCTTTAGGGGAATGTCCGCCCTCTTTATCTATATAATTGGAGGCACTATTATGTATTACACATCATTTTTACCAGACTACAGCGTTGGAGAGGATTGCTATGACGCTGTGCCTAAAATTGCAAAACAATACGGAAAGACTGCTGTTGTCATAGGTGGTAAAACAGCTATGAGCAAGGCAAAGCCTTATCTTGATGAAGCTGTAAAGGACAGCGAAATAGAAATTATTGACTATGTATGGTACGGTGGCGATTCTTCTTACGAAAACGCTCAAATGTTAATAGATAACCCTGTTGTTCAGAAAGCTGATATGATTTTTGCAGTAGGTGGTGGTCGTGCTGTAGATACTTGTAAGGTAGTATTTACAAAACTTGACAAGCCATTTTTCACTTTTCCTACTGTTGCATCAAACTGTGCTGCTTGTACAGCAATAGCCGTTATATACAATGCTGACGGAACATTTAAGGAATATTTCTATCCTAAATGCCCATCATATCACACATTTATAAACACAAGAATTATTGCTGACTCTCCAGACTCACTTTTATGGGCAGGTATTGGCGATGCTCTTTCTAAGGAATACGAAGTTCTCTTTGCCACAAGAGCTGAAGAACTTTTCCACACTACTCTTTTAGGTGCTCAGCTTTCAAAGGCTTGTACAGCTCCTTTAATCGACTTTGGTGCAAAGGCACTTGAAGATTGTAAGGCTAATAAGGCATCATACGAACTTGAACAGGTTGCCCTTGATATTATTATTAGTACAGGTATTGTATCTAACCTTACATCTGGTGGCGAAAAGTATTACTACAACAGCAGCCTTGGTCACGCATTTTACTATGGCTCAACTGTTATTCCAAAGGCTGAAAAGCATCTCCATGGCGAAGTTGTTTCCTTTGGTGTTCTCTGTCTTTTAACTTACGACAACCAGCTTGAAGAAAGAGAAAGAATTATGAAGTTCCACAAAACTATTGGACTTCCAACTTGCCTTGCCGATATGGAAATAACTGAAGAAGATATTCCAGCCATTGTGGAAAAGGCATCAACTGTAAGAGAATGGACTTGCGTACCTTATGCAACTGATAAGGATAAATTTGCAAAAGCTATTCTTGAAACTGACAAAGTAGGCAAAACATTCTAAAACAAAATAATACATCCCTTTTAAGTATCTTCCATTAATTTGGAAGGTACTTTTTTTATATCATATCACAAAATACGGTTTAACTTTATTAACATGTAAAAAGGTATCTCATTAACTACTGGGAGATACCTTTTAATATTTAATCGGAAAATAAATCAAACGACTTGATATTGTCAAACTACAAATTATATGTATAAAGTATTTTCTTTCGGCTCACTACAGACCATTTTCAATTTTTCTGTAACAGCATTAACAATAGCACTATTTAATTTTTTGGCATTTTCAGGACAGACAACCACACACCTCATACAGCCTATGCACTTTTCCCTGTCTGTTTCTTCTGGAGAAATAATTGCACCCACAGGACAATTTTCAACACAGATACCACATTTCGTACAGTTCTCTTTTGCCCTTGGATAATCCGGCATAGTCCCAATTTCCTTATAAGGATAATTGCCAACTATTTCAACACCTGTTTTTCCACTTTCTATTTTCTTGTTTATTTTTTCTTTAAATATATTTAGCTGTTCAATATCATTTTTATTAGGTCTACCCTCTCCTATTGTATTGGCAATAGAGTGTTGGGCTATAGCCCCTATTCCTGCCACCACTTTAAAACCTATTTGTTCTGCCGTATTCTTTAATTCCAATAAAGCATCTTCAAATTCTCTATTACCATAAACAGCTACAACAACAACTTTTGCACCATTACCCTTAATTTTACTTAATCTCTCGATAAACACTTGTGGAACTCTGCCATAATACACCGGTGCAAGTATGTAACAGACATCTTCATTTTTTAAAACTATTTCCGGTTCCTTTAAAGTAAAATCAAATAAATTATTGCATAGTATTTCAGCAACTTTCTTCACTCCACTAGTAGGACTAAAAAATATAGCTTTTTCTCCCATGGTATCTCCTCCTAAACAAATTTTATCTTACTGCCTCATAATCTATTTTAGAAACTTCATCAGTCGCTTCTAATTTAAAAATAACTGGTCTTTATCCATCATTACAACTACAAATAGCAACCCCTGGCTTCTTTATCCAATCTCCATAGTAAAATACATCACTTCCTGCCCCATGTGCAAGAGCAAAAACATATTGATAAATAGCTTTACAAGCCTCATCACATAATTCCTCTGGCTTTGCGTAGTCTGCATAAAACACTTGACCTTCTTTTAACATTGGACAGACAGTAAGACCATCTACACCATATTCTAAAGCTAAATCTTCATTAAACATAGTTTTTAATACTGTAATTTTTACTTTTTTCATAATTATCACTTTACCTCTAAATCTTTCATCATTTCCATAAAATGGCCTAAATTGCCTTTACCGGCAAATTTATCAATGTCGAAAAAGTTACTATTTACATCTATCCACAGTAAAGGATTTTCGTCTCCATAAACTTCAAAATCCTTTTCCAAATATCCAAAATAAACCTCAAGCGTAAGCCCATGTATAAAATAAATTGAATCCACAAGGTGGTGCAAAACAATATCTTTGGATGAAATTCCTGTTTCCTCAAAAAGTTCTCTGTAGGCTGCACATTCACTACTTTCCCCTTTTTGAACTTTTCCACCAACAAAATTTAACTTTCCTTTATAAGGGTCTTTTCTTCTTTGGCACATTAAAACTTTATCTCTATTTTTATTAAATACTATAACTAAATTTACATCCATATTTTTATCTCCTCTTTTTAATTATAGCATATAAATCATAACATACTAACCCCGTTAATTAATTGCTTGCAAGCAAGCTATCATTTATCTTTCCGATTCATTGGTCAGAACAAATAACTGCGTTATTTGTGACTTGCAAGCAAGCCATCGGATTTATCTTTCCGATTCATTAAAAACCATAGAACAAATTTTAATTCTATGGTTTTTATATGCTATCTTATAACCTTTCTAATTCATAATCCATTGTACCAATTCCGATTTTTTCGCCATGTTCTAAGACTGAAATCCAATTAGTTTCGGGAGATACATCTTTAAAGTGGTCATTATGTGAATGTCCATGTTTTTCAAGGATACTGCCTGCTACAGATGGTTGTTTATTTACTGCATCGGCACAAGCTTTATCCACAGCTACATGGTCAAAAGACACAAACATACCTACATCTGGCACAATAGCTACATCATTTTCAGCATGACAATCGCAGAAAGTCGAAACATCAACTACCATATTAATATGGAAGTTTGGTCTATTTTGAATTACTGCTTTTGTATATTCCGCAATCTTAAAATTCAAAACATCATTAGCCTCATCAAACGCTGACATTACTGCGTCTTTTGGACAGACACCTATACATCTGCCACAACCAACACACTTGTTATGGTCAATAGTGGCCTTACCATTTGTAATTACTGGGGCATCGTGAGCACAAATTCTTTGGCATTTTCCACAACCAACACAATATTCTTGTTCAACCTGTGGCTTACCAGCACTGTGCATTTCCATTTTACCAGCTCTTGAACCACAACCCATGCCAAGATTTTTTTAAAGCACCACCAAAACCTGTAAGCTCGTGACCTTTAAAATGATTTAATGATATAATAATATCATCGTCCATTATAGCACTACCTATTTTTGCCTCTTTTACATACTCTCCACCTTCAACTGGCACAAGCCTTTCTTCTGTACCCTTTAAACCGTCGGCAATAATTGTATGTACACCTGTTGTAAAAGGATTGTAACCATTTGTATAAGCACTGTCTAAATGGTCAAGGGCATTCTTTCTGCCACCCACCTAAAGTGTATTGCAATCAGTTACAAAAGGCTTACCACCTAACTTTTTAACATAATCACAGATTACTTTTGCATAATTCGCTCTTAAATAAGCTAAATTTCCCGGTTCACCAAAATGCACCTTTACAGCAACAAACTTTTCTTTAAAGTCAATATTTTCAAAACCAGCCTTCTTCATTAAAGCCTCTAATTTTTGAAGTAAATTTCTTTCTCCTGTAACGTGCATATCAGTATAATATACTTTAGATTTTGCCATATCTTTCCCTCCTTAATATTCTATAAATAAATTATAACATATTCATATATAAAAACAATCCGTGGAGTTAGCTCCAGATTTTGTTAAATTTTTTAGGCTTATCCCGTGTCTATAATTAGGCTGAGAACAATTAAATAATAATAAACTGAAAAAATAGAAACAATTTATAAATATATTTCTGAAAATCTTGAAGAAGTTCAAAATACAAAGTATAATAATGCTAGCAAATGGACAGCGAAGCTAAACTGTTTGAGTATGCTGCTGATATTGCCAAAGACGGCAAAGAACATACTATAAATATGTTATCAGAAAAATGTATGTGTGATAGCTGTTTAGGAGTGATGAAACAGTTTAAAGAAAAATATCCTAATGTGACGGTAAATGTCGTTTCAAACAAAAAAGAAAGAAATGAAAAAAACAAGGGCAAGCCTTGGAAAAATAGGGAGTGATAATAATGAGAGTAGACCCAGATTTGGTATATGATGACTACAAAGATAGAGTTGAAGCCGCCTTCCATTTATTAGAAAAAAAAATTTGCGAAACAGTAGACGATGTAACAAATTATATGGCTGATGAAGATGATGATTTGTTGATTGAGGATAGTACCTCTTTAGCAATATGGATAATTACCATTGGAGAATATGAGGTAAGGCACGACATTCTTGAAAAGAGGGTTCATAATGAATTGTGTTATCATATTCCTAGATTTTTAGACGGCTTATATGATGATAACTTAACAGAAGAAGAACACAAACAAATGCAAGAAGATGTAGATTATATATTATCTAAGATTGAATTGTATGAAGTTCACCCTGCAGAAGACGATGACGAAGAATAGCTGTTATCTAAAGTTCGAAAGTATCCTATTTCGAAAAGTTAATACAAGTAAACGATGTTAGCACTCTGAAAAGGGTGCTTTTTTGATGTAAAAGTTACAAGCAAGTTAGTAGACACAATTTAAGCACAAAAAAAATACATCTTTCGATGTACTTAAAAATGTGGCGACCTGGAAGGGGCTCGAACCCTCGACCTCTGGCGTGACAGGCCAGCGCTCTAACCAGCTGAGCTACCAGGCCACAATATATATCAAGAAGATTTCTCTTCTTTATATCTTTTCTATTCTTTCTAAATGGGCCCTCAGGGACTCGAACCCTGGACCGTCCGGTTATGAGCCGGATGCTCTAACCAGCTGAGCTAAAGGCCCTTAAAATTGTTAAAGCAAATCTTGGATTATTTCCAATATTAAAAAAAAGCCGATGAACGGACTCGAACCGTTAACCTGCTGATTACAAGTCAGCTGCTCTGCCAATTGAGCCACATCGGCATTTTGAATCCGGCAACCACCGACTTTCCCGGGCAGTTTCCCACCAAGTATTTTCAAG